>Ga0209518_1002263_pt1 | contig 18422 bp, 36 predicted proteins | sample RifGroB1_FD_183993 | JGI IMG/M metagenome (GOLD analysis project Ga0209518, IMG submission 183993) | Groundwater microbial communities from Rifle, Colorado, USA - Groundwater B1 (SPAdes) (version 2) | ecosystem: Environmental > Aquatic > Deep subsurface > Groundwater | place: Rifle, Colorado...
CACCCCCCCCGCCAATACGTCGTTCCGACTTATACTCGGACGAACATCACTCAGCGGAACTAAAACCAGATCACCACCCGATCCTGAACGCTTCCCCACTCTCGACATGCCAAAATCCATACGTATACCACCCTTAACTGTCAAGAAATTTCCGCAAACAACCGAAACAAGGGATTCCTTACCCGATTTATATATGCCCCCCTCTCCCTCGTAGGGATCGTGTTACCGGACAATGGAAAAAAGACTCCCAGATTGTCGCCCTGGGACACCATGCCCCTATTCCCCATGCCAGCGCTGTTGTTTTGATCTGGTTTGACGATGGTTTGACGATGGTTTGACGATGGTTTGACGATGGTTTTTGGCACAACCATGATCAACCACAGCCTGCGGCAGCGAAATAGGGGCAGTGACTGCCCCCGCCAATTCCCCCATTCGGGCCGCCTGGCAGGGAAGGTCGGCGATTCGCGCCAGCGTTCGACTCCTGGGGCCGGACCAGTGGAGAAAGTGCCCCCAAGAGGCCCTAATCGCGTCGTCTTTCGGTGGCACTGCGGACCTGCACTCTATCGGAATAGACTCATGTCGGTTCGAGCTGATCACGTAAATATATTATTGATCGCGCGTGGATGACGGATGGGTGTTGCAAATGAATCACTTGGTGCAGTTTCGCGCACAATTTTAGTGCATAGACAATGAACGTACATCAACGTACGAAGATCGGCGGATGGTGGCACAAACAGAGAGAAATCATCCATCTACATGAAGTCGTCCTCGCGAATCGAATTTTAATATATTATATTATTGTCTTTCTTATACTTACACGATGTTTGGTTTTCTTATTTTGTGGTCTCTGAGTTCAAGAAGGTGGATGATTTTCGTGTGTGTGGTGGGGGGTCTGGCGATCTTACTACCTTCACATACCAACATTCTCCAGGGTATTTTCGTATTGTGGTTAGGAGGGATTCGAAATGGAAACCACACGTGAGGAATTAGAGTTTAGGCATTTGCGGGAGTTCACAGAGATCAGGGCGCGGCAGAAAGCGGAACTTGTAGCTTGGGATACGGCGCATGGGTTATCGTCGGCGCCAGATCATCAGACAGTTCAGTTTCGAGCGGAGTCGTTTTTGCGGGTGTATTTGGCCGATGGTGGGCGGTCTTTCCGGGAGATAGTGGGGGCTGGCGCGAAGGTGGGGTTGCGTTTGGAGCCATTACGTAAAGCCAAGGCGTTATTGGGGATAGAGTCCTACAAGGTGAGTTGGCATTGGTATTGGCGTTTTCGGGTAGCTGTCCAGAATCATACAGATTTAGGTTGAGTAGCGAAAACCGCAAGATTTCCCTTGACATTTCCAGAAGCATTTCCGATTATATAGATGTAACCGTTGGCAATGGGGTCGGCGGGGAAAAGGAGGATGTAATGATTGTCACAGGAGAAATGACCAAGAATGCGGACGGTACGCGGGAATGGGTGTCATTTTACGCCATTCCGAAACACTTTGACGACGCTCACGGCTGCCAGTTGGGATGGTACGCTGCGGAGACGGATGAGGGCGAAACTGGGAACGCCTGGGCGTGGTCTGGGCCTCATGCCAATGAGTCAGCGGCAATCGAAGCGATCGGGGCGGAGAGTGACCAATGACGGCGCCAACGTGGGGGGGGCGTGCCGAGGGGATAGGTTCAATATGAATCTAAGCGAGAAGTACAGACCGGCCAGTCTATCGGAAGTAATCGGGCAAGAGAAGTCGGTTGCAGTAATTGAGCGAATGCGGTCGAATCTTGGAGGCCGGGCGTTTTGGATCACGGGCAAGAGCGGTGTTGGCAAGACCACACTGGCGCGAATCATTGCGAGTCATGTAGCCGATCAATGGAATACCAGGGAGATAGTCGGTCGGCAGTTGACGGTTGGCAGTCTCCGGGAATTACAGGATCATTGGGCTTACGTAGCTATGGGGGAGAAACCTGGCTATGCGTTGATTGTAAACGAAGCGCATGGGCTTAGCAAGCCGATTGTCGAGATTCTTCTGGACGTTTTAGAGGGGCTTCGGAGCAACACGGTGGTCATTTTCACGACCACGCACGAAGGGAATGATTTGTTCGAGGAGACAAAAATGGATGCTGGGCCATTTGCGAGTCGGTGCGTGTGTCTGAGTCTTGGGAGTCAAGGTGTGACTCCGAAGTTTGCAAAGCGGTTAAAAACCATTGCGGAACTGGAGGGTTTGGACGGTAGGCCAGAGAGTGAATACATCAAGCTTGTCAACCGTTGCAGTCAGAATTTTCGGGAGTGTTTAGGTCGGATCGAAATGGGCGAAATGTTAAGCGAGTAGGCCGAAAGGGAGAAGCGGACATGGGACGGCATGTTACGGACGAACAAAGGGCAGTGGCGCAAGAGAAACGCCAGAGAATGCGCGAATTAGCAAAACGCATCAGTGGCATGACACCAGAACAACAAGCTCAAGCGATTGGCAGTACCAGTATCACCACGATTGCGGGGCATGCATTGTCGGTCCACAATCAACTAATGGTCATGTACCAGGGGTGCAAGGCGTCGGTGGTCGGTGGTTTCGACCAGTGGCGCAAGGCTGACAGAATTGTACGCAAGGGTGAGCATGGGTACGGCATTTGGGTGCCGATTGGCGCACCGAAATTGGAAGAAGGGAAACCCCAAACCACTGATGCGGGGGATCTTCACTTTGCTTTGGCGTCAATTTTTGGGATTGACCAGACGGAAGGGGTGACGGCGGAGTCCAGGTCGGCATTCAAAGCGGAGAAAGCCAAGTCCAAACCAGTTGCAAAGTCTGTCGATCTTTTCAATCAGGAACAAGTGGCAGCCTAGTCAACCGAGAGGAGAAACGAATGAGCAAGGAGAAGCACACACCGGGGCCTTGGACCGCTTTTAACGACGGGACGGGAGGGTTTCCATGCGTTCTTTCAGACTCAGAAAATGTCAGTTTTTACATTGCCCAGTGCGCCAGGTTTGCGGACGCTCGTCTGTTGGCGGCTGCGCCGGAATTGCTGGAGGCGTGCCGGGCGGCGGAGGCGCATTATGCCATGATCTGTGAGGTGATCTGTGCCAATAATCCGCCGCCGGGCGGCAATCCGTTACTCGCACAGCTTCGCGCCGCGATTGCGAAGGTGCAGCCATGACCGGGCCAGCATGGTCGGAGAAGTGCCGTGCGTTTCGGCTGGGATTGCCGCGGATGCGTCCTGACTGGCTCATCAGCCAGGAGATCTGCGCCGCTATGGTCGGGGTGACAGCGGCAACATGGGCGGCATGGGAGTCGGGGAAACGTCAGCCACATCGGGCGATGCGGGAGTCGGTTGCGCGTCGGATGCAACAGATCGAACAACAGAACGGAGAGACGAAATGAGATTTACGCGGTGGTTGAAGACGGGGGTTGTGGCGATCGGTCTGTTGTGCTGGGGCTGGGTTGCCTGGCAGGTGATGCGGTTCATTTTCTGAGAGATCGCGGAAGAACTACGAGGGGGCCGTCCGGGTTTTGGGCGGCCTTTTCGTTTGTGGACCATGTTCGCCGCGTGGCGAATATGGTCTAAATGGCGGCAGTCGTGGGGGTTAGCGTTCTTCTTATTGAGCGTTGGGGAGTTTCCAGACCCAGATTGCAGCGACCTTGCATGATTCAACACCAAGCATGGTTTTCGCGGCTTTGACACTGCCAATTCCGTAGCCCTCCCGGGCTGCTTTGGCATAGACCTCATTGGCCGGTATCTGGCCATCACTCAACAGGGAGTGCAGCCATTCGGCGGTTCGGTCGGCGGCGGGCTTGCGTTCTCCCCGTTGCTGTGGCTGGTTGGCCAGGTCTTCGGCAGTCCGGTCATCGACACCGCACCAGCGGAATCCATCATCGAGAGTGTAGAGCAGGGACTTGGCCTCGCGGGCGAAATTGGTGGCCGTGTGGGCGAGAATGCGGCGGTTGGGGTCGTCGGGGTCCCGCCATGCCAGGAGTATCGACCGGGCGTAGCCGAAAATGTCCACGCCGCCCAGGCCGTGGGCTGTCGCGGATCCACCCATTTTCCGCAAATGTCTCACCAGGAGCACGGCGCACCGCTGGCGTTCGGCAATAGCTCCGAGTCCTGCCAAGACCGGCCGCGTCTCGTTGGCCCTGTGCATATCGACGCCAGCTCCAAAGTATGCTTGAATGGGGTCGATGATGACCAGTTTGGCGTCAAATTTGATGATCGCTTGTTCGATGGTGTCTACGTCCTGCAACGTGACCATGCGCTCGGAGTCGACAGCGCCGTTACGCCATTGGACACCGGTGAGCGCGAATATCCGGGTGCAATCGGCTCCGGCATGATCCAGCCGGGGGCGCAACACGGTTGCCAGCGGGTCCTCGGAGTTCATCAGGATCACGTTGGCGGGTCCATAGGGTGCGCCGGGCTTGCCGTCGCCATCCGGGAACCCCCAGCCGCGGGAGACAATCGCCGCGAGCTGCAAGGTGATGGTGGATTTTCCTACTTTGGGATCCCCTTCGAGAATGGAGACGCTTCCCAGCGGTATCCACGGTTTCCACATCCAGTCGATGGCTTCAGGCTGAATCGTGTCCATCATCTGCGTTACTCCCTCATTGCGCTGTCGTCCAGGCTCAGCACGACAGGCGATAGTATCCAGGCGGTTCCGCGCTTGGCCGATCATTTCGGCGATGTTGCCAGGGTGATTCCGGCAGACTTCGGCCAGATCAGTGGCGTGTTCTATTAATTGCCGCAACAGGGCGTTGTCTTTGATAATCCTCGCGTGTGCGGGTGCGCTGGCTGCCGTGCAGACCGAAGCGGCGATGTCGATCAGCGCGTTCGGCCCGCCGCACTTCTGCAAGTCTCCAGTTTTCTCCAGTTCACTGGCGACCGTGGCGATGTCGATCGGCGCCGATCGTTCGGCCAGCCGGTACATGGCAGAGTAGATTTTCTGATGAGCGGGGCGGTAGAAATCTGTTGGTTCGAGGATCCCCATCACGACAGGAGCGGCGCCGGCTGCCAGCATCATGGCCCCCAGGACAGCGACTTCCACATCGAGTGCCTGCGGTGGATTGCGAATATCGCCGTCTGGTGGTTCTGCCACTCCGACCCTCGCAAAATCCCGCCCCCAGCCCTGGCGTGCATGGGGGTTGGTGAGACCGCCGCACGGCCAGGACAGGGTTTGGGATCAATATCTGTAGAGCATCACGGTCTCACCGGCCGCAGCTTATCCCGGCATTCTGATCGTGTCAAGGCGTGATTTCGCCGAAGCTCTTGGTGTAGAGCCGTCGTTTTCTACGGGCCGACAGCCCACGGATGGTTTTCTGGAGTTCGGCGGTGTTCCGATAGGCCAGGTGACGTGCAAGGTGCAGCGCCACAATGATTTCTTCGGGATTGACCAGGTCTGCGTCGGGCAGCATCACCCGTCCTTCAGGCATGGCGACCACCCAGCGCCATATCGTTTCCAGCCGGGTGCACGTCAGACCGGGAAATGTACGGCGCAATTCCTTGCTCAGTTGGCTTGAGACGGACATCTTAGATACCCCCTGTCCAGATTATGGCTCAATGCGAGATTGTGCCACCACGGGCTTACCGCCGGCTATGATTTTCCGCCCTTCGTGGGCAGCGCAACTCACGTCGTGACTCGTTCCGAAACATGCGGCGTCAGCCATGATGCCACCCCATCCGCCTGGCAGCGGGCATGGCATCATGTTGAGCGCGTCCATGACCATCGCCACTGCCACGCGGCGCTTCAACCGCCCGGATTTCTCATAGATTCCACATCCCGATTCGGCCATTGTCAGTCCTCCTGGTTTGCTCATTTCGCAATGGTAATTCTCTGCCCTGGCAGCTTGTCCACGCCGCCCAATGCCCGGACCTGGACAAGCCAGTCGAGGAACGAACCGCCGAATTTCGCCAGGATGACCGAGTCGACCATGTCATGGATTTCGCTTTGGCGGGGTGTTCGCGACCCCGGTGTCGTATGGGGGCGATGCGATTTGCCCATGGTGCCCTGGATAGGGTTCCAGGAATACCCAGCCGATCCGTCGGCGCTTTGGGTCCATTCGATCTTCGTTTTTGGCACAGCGTTCTCTCCTTCATGGCCTGCCGCCCCAGTTGACGAGCTCATCCAGCCTTGTGCCGTAGGTGACGCCACCGGTGATCACGCCCTTCTTCATAGTCAGGATAATTACGCCATCGATACCGAGCGGCTCCCACTTCTGCTGAAAAACTTGGGCAACCCGGATGTCGGGGTCTTTTGCGACGTAGCTCACTGTGGGGGCTCCTTCGTCGTTCTCTTGTGCGGGTCGGCTATTTCGTAATGCCCATCTGTGTGATCAGCCCAGATACGGCCACATCCCTTACAGACGTGTTCGTGGACTTTGCACGTACAGACGACCGTCAGCGTGAAATGTCCGCATGGATTCGGCTTTTTGTTCGGGTCGCCGATCTTGCCGGGGAATGGCCCACCAATGACTGTCAGCACCTTCCCGCCCTTCACAATCGTTTTCGGCGCATTCATTTCACATCTCCATCCTTTCCTGCCGCAGGCAGTGCGGCGACAGCCGGGTACGGCGATTTCAGGGCGGTCCCCCGCCTTGACTTCGGCTTTCTAATGTTCCAGCACGCAGGGCAAAAATCACGCTTGCTCAGAGAGTGCCAGCGGAAGTCCTCGCGCAATATGTTGCGCAAGGCGATTCCGTTCTCGTCAAGCCTGGGGGAATGAATTTCACATCCGTCACAGCGAACGATTTTCAGGATCATTCTTCCCCCAGTTCCACGTTGATCTCTTCAGGGCTTGCCGCCCCAACGGCGATTTCAGGGCTGCCCCACTGCTGATGTTATCTGACGAAAAATCTCACCTGCCGCCCACTCCCCGGCCTTCCTGGGATCGCCGGTCATCATCAGTTTGCGGTAGTAATTCGGCAGGCAGCGCCCGAGAAAATCATCGAATGACGTGAATGAGTTCATACGCCCCCCGCGGCCTGAATCTCGACCTCGATTGATCCCTTGGGTGGATTGATGGGTCCGCGTAGAATTGTCAGTTGATCAATCTGCGAGTCGTCGGGGTACACGCTGGCTTTCTGCAATGCATCTAACAAACTTTTAGCAATGTTATCCAGGTCCCGCTTTCGCCTGTCAGGGGGGTGGGCTGTGATCCAGAGACAAATTCTGTCGTGTAGTCCAAAGAGGTTCTGCCAGTGTTCAATCAGGCTCAGACTTACCACAGTATCGCGGTACGCTTGTCCTTCTTGCGATATGTGATGACGGCCTCGGTTAGATCGCCAATAGTGATTGACGCTGGGCGGCCAGGGGAGATGGATTCTCATCGCTTCTCCTCCAGCAGCGGCAATGACTTGAACCCTGCCGCCTCGATCTGTTTGTAAAACGTGACCCCGCTGGACATGGCGACATAGGGCAGAAATACCTCGACCGTTGTCACCATCCCGGTTTCAATGAATGCGATCTGTGCCTGCAACCATCGAAAGACCAGCCGCCAGGCAATTCTCTCTGCCTGGAGACGGTCATGGATTTTGTTCTTTTCACGCAAATTAGGTGAATGCCGTTTCTGCAACAAAGTGAAAATCGGCTCCGATTGAACCGGCAAGCAGAATGGCACCTCTCCCCGTGGAGTCTGCATCGTAAACTGCATGGCGATGATTTTCCCGCCCGACTGCTCGGTCATGATTTTGCCCGCGCCCGCCCGCATCAGCAACGCATGAATCTCACCCACTGTTTTCGACGGATCGATCGACGTGGTTTCGAGGTAGAGACCGTTCTTCTTACTGGACATCACGGCCTTCGTTCTTCCGTTCGGCGACCGCCGCGTCGTGGGCGGCAAGGACATGGTTCAACCCAATCCACGCAGACACGTACGGATGAGCGTCTAACCATTCGCCTGCCCATTCCATCATAGCCCGCGCCGTGGCGACTCGGGAGGCGGCCAGCGCAGTAACAATGGCAGGTGTATCATCTTTAGATCGACTGAGGCACAAACCCCTCCTGCGTTCGTCATCTGTCGGCGTCGGGTCCATTCCCGGAATGATCCGGGAATCGGGAGTGTCAGTCATGGGACATCCAATCTGTTCTTCAGGCCAGCGGTTCCACCGTTGGATTCGGTGACCGGATTGACGAGCGCATCCTCCACCGATACTTCGCCGAAATCCGCAAATGAGAGTTCGCCCTCATCCGATTTCTCTTCGAGTGCTTGCGCCGTGGCGACCTCGGTAGACATGGGCAGGTAGGTTTCAATTTCGTGAATGGCCGTCTTGCAACACATTTTCGGGAAATGCTCAACCCACGGCCCGCTATCCGCCGTCTGCGATTTGCGCCGATGCTCATTGATCTGCTTGCGGGTGATGACGCGAAAGACGGGGCGCGTCGCACCCTTCAGGTGGGCAATGGCATAGGCGGCCACAATATCAGAGTCTTTGCGATTCTCGGAATCGGGATTCGGGACATGACGCAAAAATGCTGACGACCCGTATTCGTACTCGAATCGGTCATCGCGGTAGATTACTTCGGCGTGGATGAATTCAAACATCTCAGATCGGAAGTTCAGGGCGATCTTCCCCTTGTATCCAAGTTGGAAATTGGCCTCCAACTTATTCTCATTGTGTTTGTTCTTGCGAGGAATCATGTATGCGTGCCCCAGTAGTCCAGGTTCCAATCCCAGTTGCGAGAAAGCGAGAGCACAAAGGATGATCGACTGAGGGGTGCAATCGGCAAGTTTTGGATTGCGAGAAAATTCCCCGACCACCAGTTTGACGATCCGCTCAGCGGTCATGTGCTTCGTGGCGACACTCTTAATTGCAGAGAGTACGCGGTCATTCGTCAGGGCGGCAATTGCCCTGTGTTTTGCCGTAGTAGCGACGGCGGTTGTCTCAGCCATTGGATTCATCCTCGTTCAGTTTCACGGTGAACCGGCGCAACGGCGCCGATACTTCAGTGTGCGCCTCGACGACCTCTGCGGGCGCGTTCAATGCATCGGCCACAGCTTTCCAATTCGTCCTTCTGCGACCGCTGACAGACCCCCACAGGACCCGGCCGCCAATCCAGTCCAGGCCCTTGTCAGTGCCGATCAGTTCTTTGACCCGGTTCTCGATCGCATCATAGGCTTCCTCGACTCCCGAATACCGAATTCTCAGTTCGCGGAATTCATCCAAGAGGGCGGCCTCCCGTGCTGTGGCCTGTCGAACAAATTGCCCCGCAGCCGGGTACAGATGCTTCAGCAGCCGGTCACTCGCCGGTGTCGAATCCAATGGCGGCGGAACACGGGCAATTACATGGTCCTCCCAAAAGGCCGAGAGCCGACGGAGTATTTCATGCTCCAGCGCCAGGTCGCGCTCGATCCGATATTCGCGCTCAGCCTGGCCGCCAACCAGCGCATCAAGAAACCAAACGCTCCGCTCTGGATTACAGGCATTCTCATGGATGCACTGAACCAGATACCGGTCTGGCATATTATCTTCCGGCCAGTGGCGAATGGCGTAGCCACCCACTGTTTTCAATTGCAACCCCGCAGCAGGAGCGCCGTTGATCGGATCAAGGAACCGGTCCGGCGTGCAGAAAATGAATTTCAACTGGGGATGCCACACCATGTGATATTCAGGGGGCGTGACCAGCCGGTATTCCGGGTGACGATCCATGAACGCATCGGCCACGAACGGTTCCAACTTCCGGCCCCACTTCATGGCTTCCGTTTCGACAACTTCCGAGCCGATCCCGATCTTGTCATTGTAGACGGCGACCGGCCCCATATAGGGATTTAGACCGAGAACCGCCGCAGCGTCACTTGCCCCGATCCCTTTGCGGCGCTCCACCAGCCATTCCTCACGCGTCATGGTGTGCCGCCTCTCTGTCCGCTTCTTGCCCCTCATCCGACATGCCGGGATCCGGCGGATCGGGGAATCCGTCCCCCTCATGCACGACCTGGTTCTCCGCCGCGATCAACGGAAACCCATATCTCAAATGTTCCCCATCGTGGATTCGCCGGGCCAAGTCCCCTTGGCCGCAAGCCAGAAGCCACTCCGAGATTCTTAGACGCTCCTCCTCCCGGCCATTCTGGAGATAGCTGTCACACAATGAATCGACTCGTTCCCCCCACGTTTTTTCTGTTGACTGATCTGTTCCCATGAGTATCTTCCTTTCGGTTGTTCTTGCGTTGTGGCCCCGGTCACTGAGTGCTGGCCGGGGCTTCGTTTCTTTCGATATCCCTTATCCGTATGGACTCGTGGGTTCTCGAAAATTTTGTCCAGCAACGTCAGCGAAACCTCACGTCGAAACAATTGCGTCTTTCCCAGCGTAGGATGTCTGAGGCATGTAGAAACGGTCATGCGTGTCCAGTAGACGTTCACCTGAACACTGCCCTTGCTGAAAATCAATAATCTGATCTCTGGCTGTTCTTGTTCGAGAACGTAACCGTGACGTTTAGCAACACGACAGATCGCAAGCGCCTGTTTAGTCATTTGCCCTCCGAACTGGCAGAAGCCTCGGCGAGTAACACGTCAGGGCTTCGTTCATTCTTTCACCGCACTGGCGGCTTTATTGTCCAGCGCCTCAATCGCGTCCTTCAGATCATCCTGCAAGGTCGCAACCATCTTTATGAGGGAATCGTTGTCCGACTTCAATTCGGCGACCTCGGATTCCAACTCTCGGATTCGATCGGCGAGTTCGGAAGCACCCGCCGAAATGGCATTGACTGTCTGATCGTATGCGTCTCTCATCACATTCCTCCAATTCTGAGCAAGCCCGGAAACCCCGCCACCATCCAGCGGATCAGGTGGTAGAGGATGAACCCGCCGAACAACGCCGCGATCGCACGGGGCAGATAAATCGCCACCACTTGCCGAACATGTGACCGGTTCAGCCGCTCGCAACTCTGGCAGTGACAGATCGTATGATTATGCGCGAGTCTGAGCGTGGTCATACGTTTATTCCTTGTGGTTCCAACGCCATGTCGCCATCCGCCGTCCGGCGGCAGAAACCCACGGTCTCTTCGATGAGACCGCTCGCAATCAGGCGTAACCAGACGGCCTCGACGGTTGCGGGGTGGTATTTATGTCTATCTGCGGCCCCCTGCTTGACAGTCCCGGATCGCATGAATGCGGCGCGTGTCGATTCCGGGACGCACGCGAGGACCGCGCTTTCGGGTCTGGTGAGAGTTCGCATCATTCGCCTTCACTTTCTGAGCCATCGTCATCATCATCATCCGCATCGCCACCAAGCGGCAGTTGTTCCTGCATCTCGTGAGCATCCATTTTTTCAGTCTCAACAATTTCGCCCGTATCGACGCGGCTGGTGGTCTTCCAGCCATTCTTCGGCGCGTGCATTTCGGTAATGCATTCGATGTCCCGCATTTCGTAGCCCTTGTTTACGGCCTGCGAAAGCAAAGTGATGTGACTCTCGGCCGATCCGATCTTGGCCTTATAGGTGGCCTTGATGCTGTCGAGTTCAGAGTCGAGGGTCGCAACTCGCTCGATGTTCTGTGCGAGTGCCTTACTCTGGTCAACGATCTCATTCTGCTTGAAATCATAGCGTAGCCAGCGCTTGGACTTGATGATCGGCGTTTTTGTCGGCTCCTTCTTGGATTCGATGGTAATCTCGGGCATTGGCGCAACTTCCGGCTCGATTTTCGCTTCGTTCGTTTTCGGCATAGCCCTCCTGTTTGCGGCAATAGTGCCGCGTGGATTACTTCGGGTCGATTGGCTGCATGTGCTCCTGCGCCACCGTGACCAGAGCCTTGATGCGCGTTGAGATCTGCGAGTAGGTGGAGCAGACGGCTCCGCTGGTAGCGATGATCGCCTTGTCGAGGTTGTAATCGACGACCTGGCAGATGATTCGGAATCCGCCAGTCTCAGCCGACACTTCAATTTCGAGTTGCCTCATCCATCCTCCTTTTCGATTCCCCGGCAAGCGGGGCAGATTCGGTGTCATTTGCTATCGCCGGTTCCTACGGCTCCCCGCCCGCCGGGTTGTTTGTCGTCAGTACGCTATCCTATGCGGTGACTTCGCCCGCGACCGCTGGCGCTTGTTGCCGGGGGCTCAACTCCGGCGATTTGATCCTGATGGCCTTTGGCACACGGCCCACCGATGATCCAAGCGTGATTGTGTCCGGTGGCATACCCTCCATCTTAGGGTTCAGGTTATTCATGCAAGCCCCCACTTTGCCATGATCTGGAGGATTTCTGCCACGTCAGGCTTCAGGGGTCAGAGATAGATGTCTGCGCCCAGTTCCTCCAGTTTGGCGACGAGTTCTGGCTGAGTCGTGAGGTACTCGTGGAGAGCTATCGTTCGTTCCAGCAGCACGCTCCGCACTGCAATTTCCTCGGTGAATTGTTCGATAATAGATTTCTTCTTAATTGGCCCGACTGGCTCGGTGGGAACCGCATTCTCATTCATGATGTCTCCTTCTGGTTAGGGTTGTATCCGTTGTTTCCGCTGAATTCCTGGGGGCCGGGCGCACCAGTGCGGGCGCGCCCGGCTGGACCATCGCATGTGCGCTACCCGGAGTAGCGCTGCGAAGGACGAAAACTGAACCCCCGGTGGGAATCGAACCCGCTGCCATCGGCTTAGAAAGCCGCTGCTCTTCCATGTGAGCTCCGGGGGTGTTTTGGGACGCGGGGAAAAGGAGGGGCCTCAAACCCCGCGCCCGTTCGGCCGCAGTGAAAACGCAGGAATCCACGCAGCCTAAAGTATTGATCACCACAGATCCTTTTCTTTGACGTCCAATCCCATCGACCGCAGCCCCGCGAGAATCGCGTCTTTTTGCTCCGCGGTCGGCTCTTGACCCTTGGCGATTGCGTAGAGTGTGCCATGACTCATGTTGCTGGCAACAGCAACATCACGCCAGAGAATGCGTCTCCAATTTGGCATCGTGTGGGTTCGCAACCATGCCCACAATTTCGATGGGGCCTCGATTTCATGTTCATGGTGTTTTGGCATGTGTCCTCATTCTCCTTGTCGTCATTTATACGAGTGTCTATACACGTGTGCAAGGAAAATCTTCACCCCGTCTGAAAATAAATCCGGCCGGCATCCGGCAATCCGGCACGCGGGTTGCTATGCGAAATAAAGCTTGACCGCTGGTGGGCCTCGACTTAGATTCAAAGAGAATCGCCCTCCTATCCCTTTTGGCGGTGTTGATTCAGTTTTCGGACGGTCCAGTTACAGCTGGGCCGTTCTCTTTGCAGAATGACATCTGGGGGGCAGGACTCGAATCAGACATCAATATGGGTTTCCCATGGCAGCCCATACCGCTTCCAGTCGAGCATGAACTGTTGCCGCCGGGCTTCGACACCGCTACAATTGTAGTGCTCAAACCAGTACGCGGCCATATCCTCCAGATCGGTCGGATCGGGAAGTGGCGGGGGAGCAACGTAATATCGCAGCCGCGCCACCAGAATCGACAAGTCCAGGTCCCACTCCAATTGATCAGCCGTTACTCCCAGCAATCGCGGGAACTGGTCCTCGTATTTCCCCCGCAGCCATTCGAAGGTCGGCGGTTCAATCTGAAAGATCCCAAGCGCTGGGCCATTAACTTGCCGCAGAAATGTGCCGAATCCGCTCTCATGGGCCGCTGTGCCTAACAGCAAGACAACCGCCGAATCAGAGTACAGCGGCAAACCGCTGGCCGCGTGATGCTGAAGGCGCCGTCTCAGCAAGTCGTCGAACTGGCGCAGATCGTAGCTCATTTGTGTTTTTTCCGGGTGACCGGGTTTTTGGAATGTTTTGCGTTCCAAATCTTCGCGGCCTTTGTCTTGGCAGCGTCTTCACTCATTCCTTTTTCAATAAAGGCATCTCTCATTCGCTCGTATCCCTTTGGCATTGCGCCTCCTATGGAAGCAGACTTAACAGTGTTGTTGTTGCTCCGTTAGCCGGGACAAATATCTGCTGGTACGTGACCGGCTGAACCAGGTTCGAGTGTTCGATCTTGATATCGTAACTTGTTGTCGATCCGACGCCTCCAACATACAATGAATCGTTGCCGTAAATTGACGCTTCCCACAAACCCGATGAATTAGCCCTCGCAACAATCCGGCCCGGCACAATGGCGGTTGTGCTGGTATACGCTCCCATGCTTCCTACTAACGTAATGGTGACTGTGGCATAAGGCAGGGTATTGCCTCCAGCATCCCGCGGTGTGTCGTAAAGTGTCGTCTTCTGCGTGCCGGGAGATGTTGCACCCGGAACAAGATCGTAACCAGGAATCGAATCCATCCCAGCAGTTGCCCCGGCAGACGTCGTAAAGGTACGCAGTGGGAAAAGATAGCCGCCGTAGTCGGCAAGCGCCTTGTACGTGGTGGAAGCATCTGTGTTGAAAATCGCATACCCGGAGGCATTTGTTGTCAGAATAAAAGGGCTGGTCAGCGTCATCGCACTATTTTGAAGCGTGATCTTTGCCCCGGAAATTCGTGTGTCAGCTCCAGACGTATCGACGACATAAAGACTTTCCGGTTTGTCGCCCGTTCCCGCAGATGATCCGCCCGGATTGGCAATGTAACGCAGAGTGGCCGCCACAGAATCAGAACCATTGCCCGCCGCAATGCCCCACGCTTTGCGGCCAATAATCCGGCTGGTAGTCGCTGAATCCAGCCCCGTTCCCGATGGGCTTGTGATGACTGAATCAACATGACGCACATACAACACCGTGTCATCGGGTTTGATGTTGACGCTGTTGGCTGTGCCCGCGACTGCCACATAGAGCACGGTATCCACATGCCGGACGTAGAGGACCGTGTCGTCGGCTTTGACTCCTACGTCATTGGTGACACTCGTTGTCGTCGTGGCCAGCGTAACCAGACTGACCGTGTCAGCGGCTTTGATGTTGGCCAGATACACCGAGTCTGCCGTCCGTTTATAGAGCACGCCCCCCTGAATGTACTTGCCGGATGTGCTGTCCCATACCCAGCGCCGGATCATCAGCGAGTCGATGCTGGAAGCGCTCCCAGTCGAAGCCCATGTCTGTGTGTCGAGTGAATCATGCAGTTCGCGGAGAGCACCGCCAACAGTCGTGTCCGGTAGAGACGCATTAGCCGAATGTTTCGCCAGAGAATCAGCAGCCACCCCGTAGGCGGCATCCGAAAGAGAGTATCCTGTTTTCGCCGTGACGCTCGCCACCGATCCGTTCACATTGCCCAGGACAGTCGTAATCGTGTCGGTCGAGGCGATGTTGTTGACATTGAGAACTACCGCGATTGTGTCCGGGGATTTAACTCCCACGTCATTCGTCACTGATCCCACCGATCCGGACAGATTCCCCGTGATATTCCCCGTCATGTTGAACGTTTGAGAAGCGGCAAGCGTTTTCGCCGTCCCGGAATCCGCACGAATAGCGATCATCTTTTTAGCGTCATTGGCAAATGTGGCGGAGTCGATTGCGGCATCAGCAATTGAAGCACTAGTGATCGCCCCCGTTTGAAACGATGAGGACTGAATCGCATTAGAACCCACATAATTAACTTGCGCCACCGTCCCAGCAATGTTCCCCTTCACGTAGGCAGAATCATTGTTGGTCACATAGGTAGGATTGTTAAGGGAATCACCCATCGAACCAGCGGTAAAGGCCGCGCCGAATGATGTTCCCCACGTCTTGTTGGCGGCGCTGGCCGAGGCGTTTGCGCTGTCAGAAGCAGCCCACCGGCTGCTGACCGCCGCGTCCAGCCGGGCCAGGGCCGTATTCAGTAATGTGTCCAGCACCTGGAACGTGCCCCGGATTCCAAAGGGCGGGTTGCTGAGCTTCAACGATGAATCACGGGCGACCACGATGTAACTGTAATTCCCCATGCGCCCTATGCCGTCGATGTTGGAAATCTGGTCAGTGTAACTCGCGGCAATGACAGACCCGTACCGCCGCACCAGATCAACCTTGCCGCCTTCGCTTGATACGTCCAGCGCGAAGTTGTCGCTGTAACAAGAATCGCCGTTCGGGTAGTGGATGATAATGTAGGCGGAGTCCAAAGTCGTGTCGATGGCTACCGTGTTATACCCCGCCGAGTCCCACAGTTGAATGATAATCGGCAGCAGACTGTCCGCCGGAGTCAAACCTGTTGTGGCATTCCGGACAATTTGCGCCCGCGCACTTCCCGCCACGCACAGCGCCACCGCCAGCAACACCAGAATCCGCTTCATTGTATCCCCCATGCAATTCTGACCGAATCGGTCTTGCTGCTGGGCACATCTGCGTAGCGTCCACCCTCCACGATGATTGTGCGATACTCCACAGAATCTGCCGATCCAACCTGCTGTCTCCGCCGCCTGCCAGAAACGGCGGCCCCCCCTGCCGGTATATGATAGATTGCAAAAACAGAGTTTCGGCGGTACCCGGCAGTTGCCGGCCATGATGGTGATGATGGCCAAGACCCGTATGTGTGAGTAACTCCCGACGCACTGTCCGTATCTGCGAGTCCAGTGGTCGCATAAATCCAATACGAGTTGACTCCCGACGCCTGAATACAGATCGCGTACCACGTGCCTGCCGTGATGCTGGCATTCAGGTACGATGCCGTGATTTTCCGCGTGTGGGTTGTTGTGCCATGGGTGAAGCGGGGAGCCGAATCAATCGCCGCCGTGCCTCGCCACGGATAAATCGCACAGGCAAACGTCTGGGTGGCGTCAGCTAACACCCACGCACCAATGCTGTCCACCACACCGCTGTATTCAGGCGTGAATCGTGAGGCATCCATACGCTCCAGCAAACTGTAGACATTGGCCGCATCGCCATCGTATCCGAATGTGACTGGCTCGCCGGCATTCACCGTATAGAAACAGTAAATCAGCCACCAGTCCTTTGCACCGACAAAAGTGCCTGTCAGCGCCGGACACGCCGATGTATATGTGTCGCCAATATCCGACATTGATGAATCGGCCACGCTTGCGCCCTTATTGAGACTGACTGTTCCTCCGGTGACATTACCCCATATATTGAGCCAGTAATTCGTGCCCGCTGTAACAGCGGCGCTCATCCCCGTGAAGGTGTACCAGGTGTCATTGACCCCGAAAGGGATCAGTTTTTCCGTCGCGCATCCGCCCGTGACCAGTGTCCATGCCCCCCAATTGCGCAATGAGGGAGTGACGTTATGATCCGCAATGCCGCAGTCCAGCATCGCGGCCATGCTGTCCACCGTTCCCGATGTTGGCGGACTGGCCTTTATTCCGTAGGGAACACCTTCAATGTTCGCACCACCTGAAACGGTTCCGGTATCGTGCCCGAATTTTACATCGTGATACAAAGAGCCGGGAGGCAGAGCCGCCGTTTGCGCCGGGCTGAACGCCTCAAAGAAAAACGGATTGCCGCCGATCAGCGCCACGCGCTTCCAGACAGGAATCGCCGTCACTGTGTCCGCCATGGTGATGATGGACGGTGGCAACACCCAGATGCGCTCATTGCCGCTACGAAGATCGAACCAGCCCGATGTCATGCGGCCGCTAGCTGTCTGTGTAAATTCTCCCTGCCGGTCGCGCCATGCCGCCACTCCGAGCGAATCGGCGTCAATGCGATGCACGGTCGCAAGCAGCCGGTTGGCCCAAGGCGTCAGTTTGGCGAGCGAATCACGCGCCGCCTGCGTGAACTCCCATTCCAGTTTGCTCAGCTGGAGAATCTTCGGATTGTTGCGCGCCCGCAGGTTGGCGCCGTAGAAAATCCCCCAAAATGTCACGACGTTACCGGCTGCCGTCACGCTGTCGGGATCGGCAGCCGCCAGGACGTTGTAGCTGGAGTCCAGCGTGTTGAACTTGACCAGCTGAGGCGGTCTGATGCCGAGCCAGTGCATGTCGCGGCGCACATAAAAGGCTCCCGTGGAATCGGTGTAAACGGCGTCCCGGCCATTGTCCGACCGCCATACTTTTGACTGGCCGGCCAGCACCCATTCGTCCTTGTAGGATGACCACCTGCCGTCAGGGTTCTGGTAATTGAGGACCGGCGCCCCCATTGGTCCGAATGCCTGATGAATCTTGCTGGTCGCCGAGTCATACCAGGATGCGGCTCCGGTCGGAACCGGGGCAGCCCATGCCGCCCCGCTGTATAACAGCAGAGCGGCCACCACGCAAAACCTCAGAAGTTTATTCATCACAACTCCACACCGTGTCGAAAACGCGAAAGTCGGGGATCACGACTGGTATTGGCATCGGAGGAGCTTCTGTCGTGTCGATTCTGACGATATGCCCCCTGTTTAGAGGGATCGTGTGGAGATACCACTGCTGCCTCAGTTTCATCCTGTCTTGAATTGCCACACAAGAATCGGCCGGCACTACGTAGTCGCTTTTCCATTCTGTCCTTCTGATGGAATCTGCCACGAGGTAAGACGTTGACACACGATTGGTTATTGATGTCGTATCAACGCCCAGCGACATCAGCACTGCCATGACAATTGCGCGAATAGAGTCTGGAGTCATGGATGACTCCCCGGCCAGAGCTTGCCCAGCCATTCATCGCAGTAGAGCGCAAATCCCAGCCCCACGCC
>Ga0209518_1002266_pt1 | contig 18409 bp, 24 predicted proteins | sample RifGroB1_FD_183993 | JGI IMG/M metagenome (GOLD analysis project Ga0209518, IMG submission 183993) | Groundwater microbial communities from Rifle, Colorado, USA - Groundwater B1 (SPAdes) (version 2) | ecosystem: Environmental > Aquatic > Deep subsurface > Groundwater | place: Rifle, Colorado...
CTTCAAGCTGAATGCACAGTATGTTCTATGGACAGCTGGCCTCAACTTGGATAAGGATGAAATCACAACCACGAAGGTAGTCGGCCCTGACGTTATCGGTAAGGCTCTCACCGGAGTCCTCCCCAAGGACTTCAACTATACGTTCCGACTTGGCGTAAATCCTGCACAAGGTGGCCGTGCTGAGGAGCATCTCCTCTATCTTGGAACGCATGTAGACCCACAGGCTGGCAACGCGATAGCTATGGGTAATATCCGCCGCCCATTGGATTCCACCCCCCTGAAGGCAGAAGAGTTCATCATCAAGCCAGCTAACATAGCAAAGGCCCTAAAGCTGGTCAAGGAAGATGCCCGCAATTCCGCCAAGCTAGCTATCCAGAAGCGTCTGGCTGCGGCAAAGGCGAATACCCCAGTAGTGGAGAAGAAATAATGAATATCATGAAGCTCTTTAAGGCTCTTAGAGAAGCTTTTAGAAAGCTCACCCCAGAAGATGAAATCCACCTGGATCTATCAAATAGATCCCAGATTAACATTGACAAACTAAAATAAAGGGAGTAATATAGAAGATATGGTAAACAAGTTCATTGTAGTGATTGCCCTTGTGTTGGGGCTGGCAGGGGGCGCTATCGCCCAGAACGTAGTCAAGCTTTACACTGTCACATCCATCGCAGCAGACGTGGAAACTGGAAGTGTTCAGTGCTTCAAGGACGGTGGACAGGGCGTAGTCGTATACGACCTCTATGAGGATGGTAGCGGCGAGCCAGTAGATGTAGGATGTCTTAAGGAGGCAGACTAGAAGTAAATTTTAACCAATCATACTTCACAGAATCCTTTTCAGGATTCTGGCAAATGTAAAGCATTTGCAAATCGTTGAAACCTCACGTTAGTGGCCAATTATAACAAGAATTAGAGCAAAGCTCTAACTCAAAAACAACAAAAGGAAATATAACTAATATATGAACATTGATATCTCAAGTCTCGGCAACCTCGCACCCACTCAGCCTATTGACCTCTCGGTAATCCCAGAGGCACCAAAGAAGGCCTTTTCTTTTCCCAGATCAGGAAAGTATACGGTTCGAGCGCCTGAGACAATTACATCGGAGAACTTCCGTAAGACTAAGGCAGATAACCTTAGCGCGCGAGTTGACCCGACAATCATTGGGCCTAACAACGAAGGCTTTGAAGTCCGCTTCGTAGACGTGTCAGCAAAGAACTATACAGACCCGCGTAGCAACGTAGAAACATCGCAGGTCGCACAGTATCTCCAGGCCTTCGGCGTGACCGAAGAGCTCTCCGGAGACCCACAGCAGGCTGCAGATCTCATCGCCAGCACTGCCGGTAAGACCGCCGAGGTTATCCTCGAATGGGTAGCCGAGCACCGCGCTTCAGGCTTCAAGCTTCGGGGTATGCGTAACTTCCCACCGGATGGCAATGGAGGCTTCCAGTCTTACATTACTATGTCCGAAGAGTCAGGCCTCAAGGATGCACAGGGCGAACCCCTGCGGCTCCGTGCCAACCTGTATGTCTCCCGCTGGCTGCCGGTAAAGCAGGGCTAAGGTCCCACAAAGGGAATGTGAATGCGTGAGCTGAATTGTAAAGTAGGAATCATAGCAGAAATGCTAGAAGTTACTGAAAGAGGCAGCGCACCATGTGTGGGGGAAGTTCCCACTGTAGCCACCAATTGTTGCCCGCTGTAATGGTAGGCTAGACCTTATCGGTTCAGAGGGGGTGTAAGGCCCCCGACTTTTGAAGCAGGCGGGAGGCTGGTCGTCTCATTCGGGTTCATATCCCGACCAAGCTCGGTTCGATTCCGGGGCGTTGCAACTTAGAGCAGAAACATTGGTTCGACTCCAATCTGGTGAAGTGTAATAGCTAATCGGTCGTCTAGAGGTCAGGACACTGCTCGACTATCCGGGTGCGGTAGCTCAACTGGGAGAGCACCTGCCTTGCACGCAGGGGGTTGCGAGTTCGAGTCTCGTCCCATCCACCATCTACGGAAGTGTTCATAAATGCTCGGCCGAAAGGTAAAGAGGTCGCTCCTCTAAGAGCTAGAGACTTAATGAAGGCTTAAAGCCTGATAGTCTTCCGCCAATTTTATATCCATAAGAGCTAGCTTCGGCTGGCTTTTCTACTTTAAGGAGGCACTCTTTGACCTCAAGTTATATTACCTATCCAACGGCATTCTCGAATGATGCCATCGCAAATACAGTTTCAGCCATTGAGAAGGCCACAGTTAATGTTAAGCGTGACCTTCTCATTGTAGCACTCATGGTTCTACTCCTAGGCTTATCAGATGGCACCATCATCAAGGATGAATCACGCTTCAGAAAAGCCATAGAAGACCTCTCACATCAGGTATGCTTCATCGTCAGTGGTACAGCTGATATTGATCCTAAGGATATGAACTAGTTATAGGTTACAGTTATGAGAACACTTCTAATACCCGACGTACATGAGCGCCTTCACATCTTAGAAAAGTTGGAGCCCAAAATGGCCTCCGCTGATCGTGTTGTTATGCTTGGGGATTTCTGGGACACCTACACACCAGCAGGTCTACAAACTGAAGTTGCACAGTGGCTAAAGCCAAGACTCCACAATCCCAAGTATACTATTCTCTGGGGTAACCATGACTGTCAGTATGCCTTCAAGAATAAAGCATTCCACTGCTCAGGAAGAAATGAGTTAACACAATTAAAGCTAGATCAAGAGCTCACCTTTAATGACTGGTCCAAGTTCAAGATCTTCACTTGGGTAGATCCCTTTGTGGTAAGCCACGCAGGTTTCCACCCACATACAGTTGACTTGATGGGTGAAACTGAAGCTGCAGTTGAGGCAGCATTCTCAGGAGGCTACCATGAACTATGGAGCCAGATAGGACCAACTTGGCTGCGTTGGTGGGACATGCTCAAAACGGATTTCCCTCAGATTGTCGGCCACACTCCGAATAAGGATATACGAGCAGCAGCAGGAAACTACTGTATCGATACAGATAGCCACCACATTGCTTGGGTGGACGAAAAAACAGGAGCTATTACAATTGAGGAAGTATGATTATAGAAACACCATTCATAACTAATGATGGTGGAGGCTGCGGCAGGAGCATCGGTTTTAATATTCCTGTCCGCCCAACCATATCTGACATCCCCAAGAAGAACTGGTGGGGAAGGTGGCGCTGTAGACATCTCTATGTAGAGCTCTACAAGGAAGATATCATGTTCTGCCAGGAGCGCATGGGTAGAGCATACCACTTTGCCTGCATAGGTTGTGGACTCACCAGGATAGAGGAAAGAGATTCCTAATGGCACCAGAACAGAAGCCCGGTAAGTCCAAGCAAGACTATTCCACTCCGATTGAGCTTATAGACGCTATCACCAATCTCCTCGGTATTGGTTACTTCGATTGGGACCTAGCAGCTGACTCTACTAACAAAGTAGCCCCTCATTACTACGACGAAGACTCAAACGCACTGGCAGATCACAATACCTGGAACTTTAAGGATTGGGCGTGGTGTAACCCACCCTACAGCAATATTGAACCATGGGTAAAGAAGGCCCACTTTGAGTCCATGAAAGGAGCAAAGATAGCTATGTTAATTCCAGCTAGCCCTGGTTCTAACTGGTGGAGGGACTGGGTAGATAGAAAAGCATTGGTGCTGTTTCTTAATGGAAGGATTACATTTAAGGGAATGACTGCTCCCTACCCTAAGGACTCTGCTCTCCTCTTATATGGAATCCAACCTAAAGTGAATGGTTATAAAATCTGGGACTGGCGCAAAGGTGAAATTATCTGATAACAGAAGAAGAACTTTGGGAAGTGGGCCGTAAGCTTTTAAAAGACCATGATAGCTGGTGGCTTGAGAAGTGGTTCCCAAACCAAATCCCCTGGCTACTAAAGGAATTTAATGCACCCACGACAACGCAAGGCCAGCACCAAGCTTAGGTTCATAGTTAGAAAGGGTCCTTGGTGGTGTCGAGAAGGCCACTGGGTCCACACAGAACCAGCTCCACTCGACGTCCTCACTCCAATAGGTCAAGAGCTCTGCATGAAATGCAAGCACGGGAAGAAACGATGACTTGGGACCAGAAACTCACTTATAAGGAGCAGCAGAGATGTTCCTCCTGTGGCTCATATAACATTACAGTTGAATACTGTAGATGCAATAAACCTGCTGCCTGTATTACATGTTTACAGTGCAAGAAAATTACAACCATCCCACATGATTCTAAAACCGACTAGCTGCTCAGGCTGCCCTCTAAAGGAATTTCCATATGGATGTTCCACTGGTTATGTACCTGCTTGGGGTACAGGAGATAATGGTGTTCTGGTCATTCTTGAGGCTGCAGGCAAAGACGAAGCCGCCGAAGGAGTCCCTTTGGTCGGTGCCTCAGGGCAGGCCTTGTTCGGGCAGCTCAAGCGTATAGGAATTGAAAGGGAAGGCTTCAGAATCCACAATGTCCTCTCATGTCAACCCCCCAACAACAAACTCATCAAGCAGCCCTACACTGAAGCAGCAATAGCTCATTGTAGCCCGAACATTGAGAAAACCATCCTAGACCATGTTGCCCACTGTAAAGTTATTGGTAAAACTCCAGTCATAATCGCTATGGGGAAGTTCGCGGCCTTCCGTGTTATGGGCTGGACGAACAAGAATCCAATCGTCCATGAAGACCACTACACCTACCCATTTTGGTTAGAGAACTACAAGTGTTGGGCAATTAATGCTCCCCACCCCAGTCATGTTATGCAGGGGAATAACCACTTATGGGATCTAGTTCGCCTAATTGTTCAGCGTGCGCTTGACATCGCTACCAATGGCCTCATCATTGAAGAGCCCCCCTACTTACTAGATCCTGAGCCACTCCAGTTTGAGGGGTGGGTATCAGAATTCTTGGAAGAGCTCAAGAAGAACCCCAAGTCCACATACCTCAGCTATGATATTGAGACCCCCTATAAGCAAAAGAAAAGCGAAGATGAACTCGGTAAAGAAGAAGACAGTGACGATTATACAATTCTAAGGTGTTCCTTCTGTTGGAAACCAGGTAACGCAGTCTCAGTCAAATGGGAATCTGCTTTCATGCGTGGCATCGAGCGCTTATTTACATCTGGAGCCCTTGGACTTAACTGGAATGGTGAAAATTACGATAATGTTCGCATCATAAGATATATCCAGAACTTTAATCTCATCAGCTTAGATGGAATGCTAGCATGGCACGTCCTTCAGAGCGCGCAACTGAAGGGATTGGGAGCAGTTACCCCTTTCTACTGGCCCAACACGCTCATGTGGAAGCATCTTTCAGATGAACAGCCAGCTTTCTATAATGCCAAGGATGCAGATGCTGCTCTAAGGAACTGGTTGGGTATCCTACCTAGCCTCCATGAGTTTGGCCTATATCCGGTCTTCGAGCGCCATGTTTTAAAAGTTAACGAAGTCCTTCGTTACATGACTGGGAAGGGCATACCGCTAGACCTGAAGGCACGACAGGAAGCAGAATACAAACTAAGTAGTATTCTCAATGGCTTCAAACAACAAATCAACGATGTAGTTCCCCTTGCCGCCAAAGAGCTGAAGATATATAAGAAGACTCCAGCTGACACCCGAGGAATGATAGAAGTAGATGGAAGTAAAACAACCAAGAAGTGCTCTATCTGTGGAGCTATTAATGTTAAAGCGGATCATTTCAAGACTATTGGAAAGAAGCGACTTAAGCTCGGGGAACCTGAAAATGTCTGCTTTGGTGGAGTTGGAGAAAAGACTAACCTCCCAAGTAAACTCTGGGCACTCCCGTTAGAGTTCAAGCTCTCTACCAAAAGGCTCTCTGCTTATCAGATAATCTTCAAGCACAAGGCCATTCTCAATAAAGAAAAGAAAGTTACCTTCGATGAAAGTGCAATCAAGCGGCTTCGTCAGGCTTACCCCAACGATCCTTTATACGCCACAATTATTGACCACAGAGAAGTCGCAACTTTGCTTTCTCGATACGTCGGGCGCATTCAAGAAGGAGGCACCATTAAAGGGGGACTTCAAGTATCTCCGGACGGACGCATTCGCACAACCTACACCCATAACCCCAGCACGCTGCGATTGGCCTCGCAAAATCCTAACCTTCAGAATCTCCCTCGCCCTGATGCAGGCAACAAAGCAGCTCTGGCGAATATCATCAGAAACCTCATTGTCCCCACTCCCGGATGGGCCCTCGGCGCAAGAGACTTCTCTGGTATCGAAGCGGTCCTAGTAGGCTATGATGCGAAGGCTAGGAATTATATTAGACTGGCTCTGCGGGATGTCCACTCATTCTATACCGCCTACGCCCTATACGAGGTCGAAGGAAAGCTGCTGGCCAACGATTTACCACAACTCTCCTGGAGTGATGATAAGTTATTTGCCCGATTGGCGGATATCAAGCGCGAGTTTAAGAAAGAACGGAACAGTCTCTATAAACATCTCGTTCACGCCATTAACTTCGGACAGGGAGCTTACGGTGCCAGAGATAAAATCTACGAAGAGACCAACATAATATATGATATCAAGCTCATCTCGAAGCTTATGGCCCTATATAAAGAACTCTTTCCAGAGATTCCTACTTGGCAGAAGGACATCCGCAACCTTGCCCACGAGAATGGGTATCTACAGAATGAGTTCGGATACGTCCACAGATTTAACTCTGTATTCCGCTTTGAGAACAAGTATGGTTATTGGGAGCGCAAACCGGGAGATGATGCGGAAGCTGTCCTTGCGTTTAAGCCACAGTCCAATGCTGCGGGAATTATGAAAGAAGCTCTACTCCGCTGCTACTTCGACAGATTTGAGGAAGCAGGCCAATACATGCGGCTGACAACCCACGATGAAATCCTCTGGGAATGCCCACCGGATATCTATGACTCCGTAGATGCCATCTTCGTAGAGGAAATGGAACGGCCAGTGCTCCAACTCCCGCTTCCAGCTAGCTACAATATGGGCAGTTACCTCCACATCCTTACCGAAGGCAAGAGTGGAATTTCTTGGGGAGTTATGTAAATGAAAGTACATAAACTTTACAATGCTGGGTGGGATATTTTATGCCATACACATTATACACCACTCACTATTTTAAAATCAGCATATCACTGGAAACAAGTAACCTGTAAGAAGTGTTTAAGGATACGACCATGAGAACCACTACTATCCACCATGGAACCTGTATCCTAGATCAAGCATGGGATGTAGAAGAAGTCTACATCTATCAAAGCTGTAGCTGTCCAGTATTCTGGCCAAGGAAAGTTTGTGCCAAGTGCTGGAAATCAGCTAAGAAGTGTAAATGCCAAAAGGAAAATTATGAATCAGCTTAATCCTAAAATCAAAGTCTACTTAGCGTGTCCTTGGAAGAACAAGGCCGAGGCTAAACTAGCAAAGGCCCAACTCGAAGAAGCTGGTCTAGAAGTAACCTCACGTTGGATTGAACTTCATGGAGACAAAGAAAAGGACGATCCCACTAATATCCCATACTTCGAGGAGGAAGCCAAGCACGACGTTCAAGATGTCTTCGCTGCAGATATCCTAATCCTACTGAACATCCAGAAATCAGAAGGTAAGGCAGTAGAAACTGGTCTCGCCCTAGCCTGGGGTAAGCCTGTCATCTTGGTAGGTGAGCGTAGCAACATCTTCCACTACCTTCCTATCCCACGAGTGAGCAATCTCAATGCAGCAATCAAGCTCATCCAGCAGTGTGAAGCTGAGTATTACAAGAAACTAGCCAATGATAAGACCCTAGAAGAACTAAAAGCAGTAGAAGAAGATGTCAAAGAGGGGTAACTGTTATGTCACATCAGAAGCAATATACCATCTCATTGGAGGTAAAAGGGCCGGATGGATACCTCAGGTCCTTCGACTTCCTGATGGCGGAACCCACTGGTTCTTGCAGCATAGAGAAACTGGACTTATTATCGATGCAACTAGGTCGCAATTTACAAGCAAGCCTAGATATGAAACATCTCGTGGAAGTGGTTTCCTCACGAAGGGTCCTTCAAAGCGAGCAAGGGCTCTTATGAAGAAGTTAGTATGGAAGGAATAAAACTACAATCTAGAATATCCCAAATAGTAGACCGGGTCATTTCAGGACTGATTGTTATGGCCATTTATACCTTAGTGCAATATTACATGAAAGGGGAGTAAAAGTGGGAACATGGATAGTTTGGTTAGGTTTATTTGTAGGAATGGAGAATACCTCTGCTTTTCCTGCACCACTTCAGCAGCCAGGTTTAACAATGACGACGGCAGCTTTAGTAGGAGTTAAGGATACTACTATCAGAGTCGGGTATATCTTGCCTTTGCAGAAGAATGGATACGGCCCCGCGCTGCAAATAGGCTTCTCTAAGAAGTTGTTCTAAGTTTGCGGTGCATATTCTGTGAATCTGAGGTAATTCTTCCGGTTATCTATGGAGAAGATGCCTCATGTCTAACTTGTGGAGCCTTGTTTGGTCTTAAGGAAGACCATGGATGGTTTCGTGGAGGAAAAGACCCATATAGCGCAGAGATATACACACCTATAGAGAAAGGTAAGGATGAAGCTTAACGAAATACGTACGACTAATAGTAGTGATGTAGTATCCATGGCCATAAATGAGCTGGTTGACACTACACATATTGCCAATAAGAAATGGTGGCTCAATCTAGAAGATAACACTCCTAAGGAGCGTAATGTCCCAGAAATGTTGATGCTCATCGTTTCAGAACTGGCAGAAGCAATGGAAGGTCATAGGAAGGGCCTCCAGGATGACAAGCTCCCCCACAGGAAGATGCTTGAGGTAGAACTGGCAGATGCCCTGATTCGGTTATTCGATCTAGCTGGTGGACTCAAGCTTGATCTTGGTGGAGCCTACGTTGAGAAGATGATTTATAATGAGAACAGAGCCGACCACAAGCGTGAGAACAGACTAGCCGAAGGTGGTAAGAAATATTGATTGAAACAGATCCTATTAAGGATCCAGAACCCGTTGAGCGGGCATGTCGGCAGCATCCACGCTACATGGCAGACTATGTTCCACGTGTAGTGTGTGAACGATGTTGGTTTCTTTATTTTGAGAAAAAAGGTAGAGATTGGTTTGGATGGTAAGCAGTGCTCAAAATGTGGCCAAGAAAAGAGCACATCTGAATTCAGGAAGGCCCCACAAAGACAATGCTTACGTGCTGAGTGTAACAGCTGCTTAGCAAAACGATGCAAGCAGTGGAGAAAGAAAAATCCTATTTATGGTAAAACTTGGAAAAAGAACAACCATAAGTTAGATGCTATTTATCAGTGGCGTGGTGCATTAAAAAGTAAGTATGGACTATCCGAAAAGGACTATCATGAACTACTGGATAAGCAAAATAGAAAGTGTGCTATTTGTGAAAAATCATTTACCAAAACCCCCAATGTTGATCACTGCCACAAAACAGGAATGATAAGAGGATTAACATGTCGTGCATGCAATCGTGGGTTAGGAATGTTTCAGGATGATATCATCATTCTACTAAAAGCGGTAACATATATGGGAGCCTATGAAGTCAAAATACGAACTAATAGCTAACACCCATCTTATTGGGATTGGACATAAATGCCGACAAGGAAAAGACGTAACTGCTGGATTTATCATACAAAAATGTGAAGGTGCAGTTAAGTTTTCCTTTGCAAATGCTCTTTATACCGTAGCTCGTGCTTTATTTGGAATGACCGAGAAGGATCCTTTACTACTTCAAGCATTGGGTACAGAAGTGGGTCGTAGGAATGATCCAGATAGATGGATCAGAACTTTATACTATCAGATTAAAGACGCATCTCCCAGGGTAGCTATTTTGCCAGATGTTCGTTTTCCGAATGAAGCAGAATTCGTACAAGAAATGGGCGGTACTCTTATCAATGTTCAGCGATGGAATGAAGATGGCACCCGCTTCATTGCAGAAGATAGAGACCCAAATCACCCATCTGAAATTGCTCTAGAAGGCTACGACGGATGGAACTATATCATTAACGCCAGTAGTGGTAGATTAGATACAATCAAAACTAGTGTGGATACTATCCTCACACATCTTGGACTTTAAATGATGATATATATCATTGGCTCACTGGGCAACCCCAAAGTTGAGGAGGTAGCAGATCGTCTCCGAGAGGCAGGATTATCAGTCTTTGACCAGTGGCGTGCAGCCAAGGGAGACTTCTGGGCAGACTATGCCATCCGGCGTAAGCTGCCATTTAAGGAGGCCATCAAGCTTGACTTCGTAGAGACTGCGTTCCAGTTTGACATGAAGTATCTCAAGGCCTGCACAGCTGCAGTTTTGGTAATGCCAGCAGGACGCTCTGGTGGGATTGAACTAGGGTGGGTTCTTGGGCAGGGTAAGCCAGGATATATCCTCTACGACGGAGAGCCTGAGAGACCGGATCTAATGGCCAAGCTTGCAACAGGAATCTTCTTCGATATTGAATCACTAATAAATGAACTCAAGCTAATCCCAAAGCAACCCAGGTCAATATTCCTTCGGCATGGTCTAGGTTGCTCTTGTGAATTATGTAAGAAGAATCCCTACATTAATGCAGATCAGGAAAGAGAGGAACGTCGTGAATCATCAGCAAATCAGCTTTCTAAAATCCTTCCTCCGAATGTTTGGATATGCCCTACTTGTGGTGAATATTCCAGTATCGGCTTTTGTTCTTGTTCTGAGCGAATTCCTGGGAATCGTTGAGGAAATTGGACACTAGGATAAATTCTATTAATCCTAATGGATCTTGGGTATGGTTTAATAGATATATTGTGATCTTAACTGATGACAAGGGTAATGTTTGGGATGTTGAAAAGATTAAAGCATTAGGAAAGGTAGTTTGCCATTGAGTAAAGTTTGTATTCCCTGTAAGGGAACGGGTCTTAAGGAAACCCCATGCTATACTAAGCACTGTGAGTTCTGCGATGGAACTGGGCGAACGAGTGAAGGTGGGAAATATATAGATGATGAGGATAGACCACTCTCAGAAGACGAACTGAGGAAGTGGGCAGATCGTCTAGCAAGGATGATTGGGCGATGAGCTTTCAAACTTTTAGCTGGCAAGGCAAGCCCATCAAGGATATCTATCAGTGGGCCACCGAACGCGGGGAACGTATGGTTAAGTATGAACTGACTACCAGAACTCCATATGGCCCTGAAGTAGAATATGGGGTTATGCCAGAGTCCTTCTGGAACTCGCTGCTCTTTACAGGCAATCAAAGCTATAAGGAAATAGAATGACTCATACTGAAGTAGCAATCCAGCTAACACGCAAATTCACTGAATATTTCCAGGGAACTGGAGCAGCCCCTACTCATCTTTTTGTAGGTCAGACGCTATTTAATGTCTACTTGTCAGGACTAGGTAAGCTTATTCGCTGGTCAGCGGAAGAACCAGCTTATGAAGCCCCGCCATTCTTTAAGACAACTAAGATGGAGGCAGTAAAGTCATTAGGGCCTTGGGAAATTGTCTTCGGAAGGAAAGTTATACTTGAGCAAACTATTGAATGATCTAGCAAAAGGAAAGCCAATCAGATGTCTCACTGAGCTGAGGAATGCTGGATATACTAATATGGGAATTCACTATAGCTGTGGCTGTTTTTGGTCCGGATGGTATAAGGAAGGAAAACTTGTATATGAGCATCGAGAAAAGTGCTACGAGCACAAACGGTCAGGTGGAGGCCCGGATTTTAATTGCTCTGATGGGCCTACCGAGATCGGGCAAGAGTACAATAGCCCAGAAGCTCTCGAAGGAACTGTCAGCACCGATAGTCTCCAAGGATAACATCAGACTTGCCCTCCATGGACGTGTTTATGAAACCCTCGCAGAACCCTTCGTCAAGGCAATCTCGAAAGTCATGGTCCACTCACTTTTTCTTAGCGGCCATCGGATCGTCATTGCTGACGAAACTCATTATTCTAGGCTTGCTAGGGATTTTATGTCTGATGGTCCTTGGACTACCAGATTTTACCATGTGCCAACCAGTCCTGAAGTCTGTCACCAACGGGCAACAGACACAAATCAGCCTTGGCTGCATCCAGTAATAGATGAGATGTCCTCTAGGTATGAGCCTCTAGGAGAAAATGAATTAATCTATGCCACCGAAGTGTAAACACTACGTTCGCATTTGGGAGAAGGAGAAATGGTCCTGCAAGGACTGTGGAGCTACAGGAGTCTTGGATGACATGGCAGCTGAGATTGAGAAGGTAAAGAAGAATGGCAAAAATCGGTATCGTAGGTTCTCGAAGGCGTAACTCCCAAGCAGACTTCCTGCTCACCGAGAAGACCTTCCTTAGTATCTACAGGGAAGGAGATGAGATTGTCAGTGGTGGTTGTCCTCAGGGTGGAGACAGGTTCGCTGAAGCTCTAGCTAAGAAGTATCAACTACCTATTAAGATCTACTATGCTAAGTGGAACTATTTGGGCAAGGCAGCTGGCTTCCAGCGTAATGGAAATATCGCCCGAGATGCTGACCTTCTCATAGCCATTGTAGCAGAGGACAGAATAGGTGGTACAGAGGACACAATCAGAAAGTTCAAAGATGAACAGCGAACCATTCTCATATAAGGTACTTGATCATGGGTATGTCAAACTCATCCCTAAGGGAACTTGGGGCTCAGATGAAACTATCATTGAATCGGCCAGGATGTCCACTGATGGGGGCTTCGTCAGTTGGGATCCTTACCCAGGGCATCCAAAGGGCGACCAAGGTCTTCTGAGCTTCTTGTGGAACCACAAGCATATGACCCCGTTCGAGATGGCTGGAGCTACCTTCGAGATCCAGGCCCCCATCATGGTATTCCGTGAGTGGCATCGCCACAGAACCCAGTCCTACAATGAGATGTCTGGCCGCTATACCGAGCTGCCTAACCTCTACTATATCCCCTCGGTAGAGAGGCTCATGGCTGGAAAGCAGTCCCAGACCAACCACCAGAGCTCCCAGGATGGCTTTACAGAGGCCGATGCCTTCCGGCTAAGGGGTGACCTTATCTATGCCACCCAGAAGTCAAGAGAAGCCTACCAGAGGCTCCTAGAGGTAGGTCTGAGCCGGGAGCTAGCCCGCCTTGTGATCCCGGTGAACCAATACTCTCGTATGAGGGCCTCAGCTAACCTCAGGAATTGGCTTGGATTCCTTACCCTCAGACTGGATCCAGCTTCTCAGTGGGAAATCCGCCAGTATGCCGAGGCGGTAGCCTCGGTCATAGCCAAGTTGTTTCCACGAACCTGGAAGCTATTTAACTCAGATAGACAAGGTCTATCTGGAATTTCCTGTGGAAATTCAAAGGAGAAGTAAAGTAATGCTTGAATTATTGATGATGTTTATGCTAGCCTCTGGGCCGAGTGGGCAAGAAGTCTACCAGACCAACAAGTGCAATATTTGCCATTCCATTGCCGGGGTTGGCAATAAGAAAGGTCCCCTTGATGGCATCGGAAGTAAGCTATCTAAGGCAGATATTACCAGGGCCCTTCTCACACCAAAGGACTCTGGAAGGAAGCCAGCCATGAAGCCAGTAAAGCTGCCTGAGAAGGAACTTGTGGCTCTAGTAGATTACCTTGCTAGCCTCAAATAAGAAGCCTCATTGGTGGGAGATGAGCCCCGAGGAAGAGCGCACCTGGCTGCCCAATGTCCCCAAGCTGGTACTCTTCTTCTTAGCATTGGTGCTGTTCTGGGGTCTGGTGATGGCCTGCTATAGCTTTGGTCAATGGCTACCTTAAATGAAAAAGCCCTCAAGGAAAGGATGGTTTCTACCATCATCCAAGAGGGCTTCTTTTATTGCTCTAATTAAAAGGGCTTAGCTAGTCTCCGGCTCTATACCACATAACATACCACATTTCCCTACCAAAAGTCAAGCTTTATTTGTGGGGATTTACTTCCCCCTTGTCCATCTATAACGTCCCCAATCTTTTAAAACATCCTCTAATGTTCTATTTTTACCATTAGAAAATTCCATAGCAAGGTCAACATAACGAGGAGGAACTTGAGGAAAAGATTCTGGGATATGTAAGTTTGGGGGTGGAGGTGCCTCTAAATTCAAAGGATTTGGTCTTTTAGAGGGAGTTGCAGAAGGTAATTGTATAAATGACCGACCTGGATCTGCATGTCCCCGTGCAGGTTTGCTGTCTCTAGAATTAATTAAATAATCAACGATTGAATCAATAAGTCCCGGCATAAACTTTTATCCCCCTAGAAGAACTCAATTGGAATCCTACCCACAGCCACCGGGACCTCAGCCCTACATCATATAACATATCACAATTGTCCGTATAATGTCAAGTATAAAATCATAATTATCTCAATTCCAGTAGGAATTCCTTCAGAATTCCCAAATTCCCTAAAAGGGAATTTGCTTAATATTTCTTTATTATCTCAACTATCCTTAGCGTAATCAACAGCCATGCAATGGAGCCAATACCCATCATCATCATGTTCCCACCACCACCACCTACAGCTGGTGCTGATGCAGCAATACCTGAGTAGCTCCATGCAACTTGCTGACGCCACTCTGCATCCTTGCCTACTGTTGGAGTAACCCCCTTACCACACCACACACGGCTGACATGTGCAGCTGCCCGCCGCTTTTCTGCAGTATCAATAGCCATCTTAGTGCTTTATATAGGTAAGTGTACCATCTTTACAGACCTGGGCAGTAATACTCTTCCTAGCACTTTTTATACGAGCTAGGGCTTCTTTACTGGAAAGTCTGGATCTAGGTTCTACCAGTGGGGGACTGCCTGTAATTGGTACAGCTGGGGCCTGATTCTTAGGTGGAACAAATCCACAGTGGGTGATTGGATATAAGCTCCGCCAGAGAGTAACTCCCTGCAGTCCAATTACTAGAACGAGAAGAATATCAGTTAGCATTATGGTATATTCCCTTCGGTTTCCGTGTAAGTAGTACCATCATCAGTGAGGTCCTTCTCCCACATAGCAACTCCAGCATCATCGAAGAATTGCATCTTGGATGATGTCACTGTGACCTTATTTCTGAGGGCAGCAAACATATAGCCTACCTTATCGAGCGGGCTGGCATTGGCTGCGGGTACTCCAGTGGGCTCCGCATGTGCAGCTACAAGAATGGCTGCCGCTGAATGAGCATCTGAGGCAATATTCTGAGTTGCAATAACCCTTGAATCGATGACAGTCAGTGCTGATGCAATATTTGATGATGCATCGCTCAAGGCAGCAAACTGACTTCCAACAGTAGACAAAATATCAGATGTAACATCACTAAGCGCCGCAAACTGACTATTCATCGTTGAGTGATGATCACTAAGGAGTGAGTAGATATCACTAATGTCGCTAGCAATTCTACTATCAAAGTCACTCAGACGGGATTGCACTAATAGAATTCTGGAATTTGCCTGCTGTGATGCAGAGGCCGCATCACTTGCTGTTGATTGTGTAAGAGTAAGCCGAGAGTAGATGTCTGAGAAAAGAGAACCAAAAGAACTTGCAGCTGAGTTTGCAGTATATTTAGCCGCCCACACTGCAGATGCAATATCAGAGATATCGCTCGCACTAACCGAGGCAGTAATTGCTGCAATCGCACTTCTAATATCGCTTACATCAGAGACCATACGACTGTCAAAGTCGCTAAGACGAGACTGAACAAGAAGTACTCGGGAATTGGCTTGGACGGCTGCAGAGAGAATATCCGAGAGATCACTGACAATAGCAGCCCGAACGGCGCTCGCAATATCTGAAATATCACTAGCCGTAACTGTTGCTGCTGGCCCGGCTGCAATGGCACTTCGCAGGTCACTCATATCAGATGCCGTCATAGCGACACCCGCTATAAGTGCAGAGTAGATATCACTAAAGTCACTTGCTGTGCGACTGTCAAAGTCACTGAGCCTAGATTGTACGAGCAGTATCCTGGAGTTCGCTTGAGCGGCTGCAGATGCAGCATCAGACGCCCCAGACTGGGCAATTAGTGCTCTAGATGCAGCTAAGACTGCTGCTGAATAAGCATTAGATGCTAGATCAGAAAGGGAGCTTTCAATGATGCCACCGTCTACGACGAGTGCCTGATAAGCAGCACCTGTAGCTGAGAGCGAGATGACATACTGGTCATACCACGCTGCGCTCGCATCAGAGAGATCAGCCTTGGCAAGAGCAATGGTATAAATACCCAAAGCACTTGCACCGACATGCACAATATCATTAGTCAGCGAACCAGTACCACTGGAGACAAAGTTGACTCCAGTAGCACTTCTAAGCTTCCCATAGATCTTTATCTTGGTCGCAGCTGACATCGCACTTTCCGGAGTGGCAAAGTCAGTCGCATCCACCATGACCCACGTCAGGTGGTTGTTTGTAAGGCCTTTAACGAAGCGTTGACTCATAAGGTCTCCTAATTATGCTGTAGAAGCAGGAGCCTGGGCAATTACAATAAGACCCTCGGCTTTGTGTGGCTGACCATTATACCAGCGGCATTTTTCAACAATATAATTATAACGTGAGAGTAAAGTATGCAGAGTTGTATATGAATACCAAGAAACATGGTCCTTGTTAACAAGCTCACAGTCTTCTCTAACTGCATAGGCCCCAGCATTAGGTACTGTGATTAAGGTATCAATGTTTGGGTATCTCTTAGCAAGAACTTCAAGGAATCTACCTGGATTTGCAAGATGCTCAAGAACCTCACTTACAATAACGAGGGAGACATCAGGGTAGAGTGGGAGATGATCTGGATTTTTGTCTAAATCGACAATAGCCCATTCCCCAATCTCTCGATCAACACCATAGTAAGTTGCAGCAGCCTTCCGTACACGAGCAGATAGGGGACCAGTACAGCCAATATCGAGGACAATTTTACCTTTTGCATATTGCTCCATGTAGCCAGCTCTGTCCTTGACCGTTGGACAATTGGGAACAGGATGGAACATTTTCTCTACATAGGATGCATCTAGCTTGGTCTGGATGAGGGTCCTCAGGCTTGATACATCATTGACAGCTTGCGGGTGAATCACAGAAATCTCCTATAAATATCTAGACTTTGTTTAACACTGTCTGTGACATCGTGGTGGCTAACTGCCCATTGACGATAGTCGAGCTTGCCCCGGTCTTCCCAGCACTTGACAATGGCATCTGCCATGCTATAGACTTCGAGATCACAGGTATATGGATAGTCATGCTCTTTGTAGCCTGGGCAGATGAAAGGTTTACCTGCACCAAAAGCCTCTATACCACGGGCATAGAGTGGACTCAAGCAGGATACCACCATGTCCGCCCTATTGAGGAGAAGGTTGACATCCTGCTCTGGACCGTGGAGGGTCTTGATAAAGGTACCCCAACGGCACTGATTCATCAGACCAAGAAAAGTATCCTCCATCTTGCCACCAGGACAATTATATAGATGTAGCTTTGCGTTCGGCAGCTTCTTGACAACCTCAACCATCGCTCGACATAGGATCAGAGGATTACGTTCCCCACGCCAGTTCTCATAGTAGAGGATAGCTGGATCTCCAACGAGCTTCTCGACCCCCTCCGTCAGTGGTTTGAACCGATTGAGATCGATACCCTTTGGGACAAGGTATGTGCGTTTAATGGAATTCCAGATTGGATATTCCTCCTTACGCATACAAATGAAAGCATCACAGATGGTAGCCAAATCAACGATGGCCCTCATACTAATCCCATTACCCACACTACTCAGGGGTTCACCATGCATCCACATAACCTTGGGGATGCCATCGTGGTAGGTTTCCATTCCAAGTTGAGAGTGAATACAGTGAATATCTGGTGGTCCGTCAAATTTTGTGAGAATAGGGCTAGATTGGCTGGGTTCGTGAACACGAACGCCATGCCCCTGTCTTTCTTCCTCTTCGACAAGTTCTAGAGTCGTATAAGCTAATCCACTATTCTCGCGTCTCATCCAGTGCGTAATCTTCACGATTGTAATATTCCTTTTTCTTTATAGAAATCCACTGCCACGTGCTCCATATAAGGCATGTGTAGTACCACCACCCACAGGATCAGCGTGTTGTAATGCCCCAACATCTATATATCCAGTACCGCCAGCCGGTAGTGCTCCAGGATATCCTATAGCACGTAAGGCTGCTCCACCACCAGCAGTAGTGTTGAGAGAAAAATCTGCTCCTGCCGCATCTGTAAAAAAAGATGCGGTTCCAGTAATAAAACCAATCTCTCGGTAATTTACAGATGCCGTGATTGTCCTCACACCACCAGTATTATTATATGCAGCACAGTTCAGGGCAGTCGCTGATGTGCCTGAAAATGTAAACCCAACACCTGTGTTCCCCTCAGCTACGCAATTTGCCATTGTAAAGGAATTACTAGCACATCGGAATCCATCACGCCCATTACCATAACTCGTGCAATTAGCCATGAAATAGATTGGCGTTCCGCCAAAGCCATCTGATGTCGCGCCACTATTACTATCAGAGACGCAATTAAAG
>Ga0209518_1002269_pt1 | contig 18384 bp, 17 predicted proteins | sample RifGroB1_FD_183993 | JGI IMG/M metagenome (GOLD analysis project Ga0209518, IMG submission 183993) | Groundwater microbial communities from Rifle, Colorado, USA - Groundwater B1 (SPAdes) (version 2) | ecosystem: Environmental > Aquatic > Deep subsurface > Groundwater | place: Rifle, Colorado...
AATTTGCGGATGTTTTTGAAAAAGCTGGAGAAACTGGAATTATAGAGGTTTCCGTTGGCAAAATTAGGAAACCGGTTTTGGTACAGAATGTTCAGACAGATCCGGTTTCCGGCGAAGTTTTACATGCGGACTTCAGACAGGTTGATTTGAAAGAAAAAGTAAAAGCTACAATTCCGGTGGAAATAGTGGGGGAGTCGCCCGTCGAGAAGTCTGGTTTGGGAACGGTAGTTATTCAGCTTGACGAGATAGAGGTAGAAGCCTTGCCGAGCGATTTGCTGGAGAAATTTGTGGTTGATGCCTCCAAACTTGAGGAGGTTGACAGTGCAGTTTATGTCAAGGATTTGAAAGGTTCAGACAAAGTGAAAGTTTTGACCGATGGCGAGCAGATTGTCGTTAAGGTTGAGCCTCCGCAAGAGGAGGAAGAAGTTGCTCTTCCCGAAGCTCCCGTTGAAGGCGAGGAAAAACCAGCGGGTGAAGCGGGGGAGGAAGCCGGCGGCCAAGTCCCGGGCGAGGAAGCTCCGGCAAAAGAAGAAACTGCTCCAGTTGAGGAAAAACCAAAGGAAGAGTAGAAAGATTACTTCAGGCCGATTTCTTGGGCTAATTTGATTAATTCAGTTGAATTGGGATCGATTGATTTAGCGGTGTTATATGCCCCGGCGGCATAGTTCTCGTCTCCGAGCTCGTGGGCGAGCTTGGCAATTTGGATCCAGCCGTCACGGTAAGTGGGGTGTTCCACAACTATGGCTTCCCAAAAACCTTTTTCATTTTCAATGCCCAAAACATCAGTTTGGGCCCCAAGAATTTTCTGGGGGGAGAGGTAGCCATTGAGGTTATAAGCGGAGAGGAGCAAGAGCGCTACTACCGCGCAGGAAGAGCAAAAATGGATAAAAGAAGTTTTATAGTCTGGCTTTTTCTTGGCAGGTTTCTTGGGCACTAGAACATGTTACTTCGGCCAACGAGAGGAAATCAAGGGGGGGGAATAGTGGAATTCTTGCCAAATCGCTTCCGTGACAAATGGCATAAACGGGTGGGCTAGTTTTAAAGATTGCTGTAAAACATATTCCAGCATTGGTTGGGCGGCCTCACGCCTTTCTTTGGTGCTTTCCAGATAATCGTTGGCGAAGCGGTTCCAAATAAAGTCGTAAAGAGTTTCTGCAGCCTCACTTAATTTATATTTGTCCAGACTCTTTGTGATTTTTGAGGTGGCTAGTTTTAGCTCTTTCAATATTTTTTTATCGTCTTCATCTTTGGCCCGAGGGGTTGGTTTTTTACGATCATCAGTTTTAGATTTGTCCATCAAAACAAAGCGGGCCACATTCCAAATTTTATTGGCGAAGTTTCGCTGTCCGCGGACATTGTCTTCAGAGAGGGCAATGTCGTTTTCAACTAGCGTTCCCCAAACAAGAGAGATTCTTAAAGCATCAGCTCCGTATTTATCTGACATGTCAATTGGGTTAATGGTGTTCCCTTTTGATTTTGAGATTTTCTGGCCCTCACGGTCGCGGACCAGGCCGTGCATGAGAACATTTTTAAAAGGAACGTCACCCGTGGAGTAGATGCCGATCATTAACATTCTAATGACCCAAAAAGGGAGAATGTCATAAGCTGTTGCCATGAGTGAAGTTGGGTAGAAATATTCAAAGTCCCCGGGGTGGGTTGATTTTAATGTGGCAAAAGGCCATTGGGCCGATGAAAACCAGGTGTCGAAAGTATCTTTGTCCTGGGTTAATTTGGCGTGGCCGCAGGAGGCGCATTTTTCGGGCTTCTCGCCGGCTGTGATTGTCCATTCTAGACATTTATCACACCGGAAAGCTGGAATTTTAATTCCCCAAACAATCTGGCGGCTAATGTTCCAGTCCTTTAAGTTTTTAAGCCAGTGCTTGGCTATTTTTTCATATTTTTTTGCGGCAAAGATGACTTTCTTTTTCTGGATTTTCTCGAGGACCTCTTTTGCAAGCGGTTTAACTTTAATGAACCATTGCTTTGAAACTACCGGCTCAATTGGGGTGTTGTGTTTATAACAAAGACCAATGCTATGGTGCAATTTTTGTATTTTTACAAGTTTCCCGGCCGTTTTTAAATCATTGACCACTTGTTCCCGGGCGGCCAGAGATTTTAGGCCAACATATTTTTCGGGAGTTCCGGTGAGTTTACCCGCCTCGTCAATCACGGAGATAATTGGCAAATTATGTTTCTGGCCTATTTCAAAGTCGGCAGCATCGTGCCCTGGGGTTATCTTTAAAGCACCGGTGCCAAAATTTTCATCAACTAAGACATCTTCAATTATCGGCACCTCGCGGTTGGTGAGGGGCACTGTGGCTTTTTTGCCAACTAAGCTTTTATAGCGTTTATCTTTTGGATTGACCGCTACCGCAACATCGGCAAAAATGGTTTCCGGCCTGGTGGTTGCGATTTTTAGAAGGCCATAATCAATAAAATAGAGTTTGTCGTCTTTTTCTGTATGTTTTATTTCTAGTTCAGAAAAGCTCGTGCCGCAATTGGGACAATAATTGACAATCCGCTCGCCCCGATAAACAAGTCCTTCGTCATAGAGTTTTTTAAAGGTCTCGTAAACTATTTTGATAATCTTGGGGTCCAGAGTGAATTTATTTCTGGTCCAATCACAGCTTGCACCCAGGCGCCTGATCTGGCTTTCCATGATGTGTTTATTGCTTTCTACGTATTCCCAAATCATTTGGTAGAGTTCGTCTCGACCATAATCAAAGCGGCTTTTGCCTTTTTCCTTGAGATATTTTTCAAAAACGAATTGAGTTTCAACCCCGGCATGGTCGGCTCCCGGCAGCCAAAGAGTGGGCTCTCCTTTCATTCTGTGGTAGCGGATAAGTATGTCTCCAATTGATAGAAACCTGGCGTGTCCTATGTGGAGGGGGTTGTTGGCGTTTGGCGGCGGCATAATGATAGTGAATGGTTCCTTGCCTTTTTGTCTTTCGGGGGTGAAAGCGCCGCTCTCTTCCCAAAGTCTGTAGATCTGTTTTTCCAGACTCTGGTGGTTGTAGACTTTATCCATATTTAGGCTTCAATTATACACTAAAGCCGTGGTATCATTAACCAATTAAGTTGCTGAATGGAAACTAAAGCGCTGACAATAATGTTTACGGACATGAAAGGATTCACGTCCATGACTTCTTTTCATTCGAGGAATCAGACGACACAACTCCTCGGCGCGGAAGAGAGAATAATTGAGTCAACGACCAGACATTTCAAAGGAAGGGTTGTAAAGAATTTAGGCGACGGGCACATGATTGTTTTTGATTCTCCAACCAATGCGGTTCTTTGCGGCACGCGCATTCAAAGGCTCGTTTCAAAATATAATTCAAATACTTCTCCGAGTGAAAGATTTGAACTTCGGATTGGAATAAATAGCGGAGAAGTGTCTCTCGACGAAAAAGACATTTTTGGAGAACCGGTCAACCTGGCCGCAAGGGTGATGGGGGGAACGCCCCCCGGGGAAGTCTATTTTACAGAAGCGGTCTATTTGGGTATGAACCGGAATGAAATTGAAATCGCCGAAGTTGGAACAAAAACATACAAAGGCATAAGGGAAAAAATTAATGTCTATAAGGTCATACAAGATAAATCTCCCCTGGTTAGATTGGGTTTGACCTTGAAGGCGTTTGATATGGAGGTCCCAAAAAGTGGAGTTGGCAGACACTTTAAGTATATGGCTCTTCTGATTGGCTTTTTCATTTTTTTTGGCTGGATGATTCAGCCCAAAAGCAAAACCTCTGCTGAAAGTACAAACTTAACCACGGGTCCCCAGAAAATATTACAGGAGGTTTTAGGAGATGTTTCAACGCCTTCGGCTACTTTGGAAGCCACATCGGAAGCACAAGCTACTTCGACTGCTGAGCCCAGCCCTAGTACTGATAACGAGTTTCCCGGCAAGGCCAAAGGGAAAAGATGAAAAAGGAACAGACAGTATTAGTCCATAATTGTTAGCTCGGGACTGGCGGCAATTTTTTTCCAATCGATTTTATTAAAATTAAAACAGGCGGCCGTTGCTATAAAAATAGCATTATCCGTACAATAGCTGGCTCGTGGGACATGCAAACGGACGGGCACATTTTCGGCGCTTATTAGGCGTGCCAATTTCTCTTTTAATCTGTTATTGGCGGCGACCCCGCCAGCCAAAAGAAAACTTTTAACCCGGTACTTTTTAATTGCCCTAATCGATTTATTGACGAGAACATCAACTATAGCTTCTTGAATTTCGGCCGCCAATCTTTCTTTATCTTTGACTTCAAATTTTTTATTTTTAGTTTCTTTCAGGACCGCGGTTTTAAGTCCCGAAAAACTGAAATCAAAATTATCCTCTTTAATCATTGGTCTGGGGAATAAACTTAATTTTTCGTCTTTTACCTTTTGTTTTAGGTGTTCGGCTGCTTGGGCAATTGCCGGCCCGCCGGGGTAAGGCAGTCCCAAAAGTCTCGCCGTTTTATCAAAAGCTTCTCCGGCCGCGTCATCGCGGGTGCCACCAATCCACTCCAGCTTGCCGTGGTCTTTCATTAGAACCAAATCGGTATGTCCGCCCGAAACAACTAAACCCAAGGCGGGGAATTGGGGCAAGAGCAGCTCGAGCCAATTGGCATAAAGGTGTCCAACTAAATGATTGACTGGAATTAGAGGTTTTTTCCAAAGATAGGAAATAGTTTTTGCAGTTTCGACCCCAATCAAAAGGGAGCCAATCAGCCCCGGTCCGTAGGTGACTGCAATGGCGTCTAAATCTTCATAACCTCGGCGAAGAGGGGCTACTGCCTCATCAATTACCGGAAGAATGCTTTTAATTTGTTCCCGGGCGGCTTTTTCGGGAATTATACCACCGGTCTTTATGTGCAGTTCTTGGGAAGAAGCAACGATATTGGATAAAATTTTTACACTATCCACGGGGTCGGACGGGGATTCAATTACTGCCGCGGCAGTTTCATCACAACTGGTTTCAATGCCAAGAATTTTCATGGGAGTTAATTAATGGGCCCGGTACCCCGCAGGAACTTTGCCTGCCAAGGCCTGTAAACGGAATAAAAAACCTTCTCGATGATTGTTTCTCCATTTCTGGTAACGCTGTAGCTAAATTTAGATTTTGCCCCCCAAGCTTTCCAGTCGATCTGTTTTATTGTCCCTGCGGGCAAATTTGGGTCGTCAATATAAAGGTCGGATGGGGGAGGCGAAGTGTCGTAAACCACGGGTTTTGAAACTTGGGAAATACGCCCGTCGCTGGTTCCATAAAATTCAAACACAAGACTGTAATTTTTGGTGTTGGGATAAGCCTGTACTAGGATATGAGCCGGCGTATCATTTTTAAATTTGAAATCGGTAGTGGGCGAGTAGACCGTGGCGTCAAGTCCCGGGGCCCCGATGTCCTGCTCATAATAGCCGACCCTATAGGAGTGGGCTCTCCTTTCGATAACGGGAAGACCGGCATCAAGAACCGCTCTGAAAAGGGTGGTTGACACTTGGCAAACACCCCCTCCGTCTCCAAGAACAGTTTTGCCGTCTTGGATAATATAAGCTTCCCGATACCCGGTTAACTTTGAAACATCACCGAGAGCATTATTAAAGGAGAAAGTTTCCCCGGGGGGAACAAGAATTCCATTTAAGCGCGTCGCCGCCAAGTTGATATTGTAAATCCTGGAGGAAATGGAACCTCTGAAAGTTGAAGCTCCCCGTCCAATTAATTCCCTAATCCCTAAATCATTAATGTCGGAGGTTTTGATATCCGGAGGAGTTTCCTCAACGGGAATTTCAAAAGCCAACGCTTCGTCTTGATCTTCCTCTAATTTTTTTAGACTTTCCTGAAATTTTTCCTTAGATTCATCAATTTTTATCCTAACGCCATTTTTTGCCGGCGCGAACTCTTCAACCCTTCCTTGATCAAATTTAAAAACGGGGTTTTGGGGCTCCCTATTTACCCCTTTGGCAATTTCTTGAATAATCTGGGATATCAGTTCTTGGTTGTACCCTTCGGGAGAAAGAGTGCTTAAAAGATCCTCTTGGTGGTAATCAAACTTTTGGAATTCGAAATTGATGGTTAAAGATTTCTTGAGGAGGTTTTCAGCTCTTTTTTTCAAAGAATCTGCTTTCTCGGCAGAGATTGAGGGGTCAACGACCTCTTGAGGAATTGTCAGCCGCGATTCCATAAGCGATAAAGCCTTGCCGATGTCTGCGCGCAGTTTGACATCATCTATGTTTGTTCCTTTTTTACCTTTTTCGACGACGATTTCGTCATCGACCAATTTGACTGAAGGAAATACAGGCTCAATTGCCACCTGGCCGGCAACAGTAAAAATATGGTTTTGAAGCGCCTCTTCGTTGATTTTAATGGCTAATCCGAGATTTGTTTTTGATGTGATGGAGTTTATTATGGTTTCTAAATCAAAAAAGACGTTGCCGGTTCGGCCGAGACCATAGGCCCTGGCGGCCGTTTCCTCAAGATCGTATTTGAGCTCTATGGACTGGGTTTTAATTTTAAATTCTTGGGGGTTGTCTCCCTGACTGGCAAGGGTAATTTCGTCTGGCTTTTTAACGCTCTCCCCAAGAATTTTTATGGCTTCCTCTGGGGTTTTACCGCCAACAGAAATTCCGGCGACGGAAATTCCAGGATAGACTCTCCCTGAATAAATGAAGAAGAAAAAAGCAAAAGGCGCGGCGATTATCAGAATTCTAATCTTGGATTTCTTGGTCAACTTCATGGCCTATTCGGAACGACAAGCCCCGCTTGAGTATGATAACATATAAACGGAGTTTGCATGGAAGGGATTAATCCTGTAGTTCAGTCGCAAGTTTCTCCTGTCGGAGGGATGCCCTCCGGTGGGCAAGTTCCGCCTCCACCCCAAAGAAATCTCAAAAAGCCTCTGTTGATAGTGGTTGGTGTTCTTATTTTAGCAATCTTAGGCTTTTTGGCGTATCGATTTGTGTTGCCGATGTTTGGCGGGGGAGCTCGCGAGCAGACGATTACCTGGTGGGGTCTTTGGGAGGACGAAGCCGTGGTTGCACCGCTTATTGCCGAGTACGCTCAAGCCAATCCTAAAGTCAAAATAGAATATGTTAAGCAATCCCCCCAAGATTATAGAGAAAGGCTTACAAATGCATTGGCGAAGGGTACAGGACCTGATATTTTTAGGTTCCACAATAGCTGGGTGCCAATGTTTGTGAGCGAGCTTGACAGCTTGCCGCCAGAAGTCATGAGCTCGACCGAGTTTTCGCAAACTTTTTACTCGGTGATTTTATCTGATTTGACGACTACAAACGGGGTTGTGGGTTTGCCGATTGGTTTTGACACTCTAGCACTCTATATAAATGAGGAGATTTTTGAAAAGAACGGTAAGTCTGTACCGCGAACTTGGGATGATTTAAGGCAAACTGCGATTGAGCTTACTATTAAAGACGAAAAGGGTAAGATCGAGCAAGCCGGAGTGGCCCTGGGACGAACCGAAAATGTGGACCACTGGCAGGAAATTTTGGCTTTAATGATGCTCCAAAACGGAGTGAGGATGACAAATCCCACGGGTAATTTGGCGGAAGTAGCTCTTACCTACTACACGATTTTCTCTTCGGTTGACGGCGTTTGGGATAAAACGCTGCCGCCATCCACCGTCGCCTTTGCGAATGGTAAACTGGCGATGTACTTTGCCCCGTCTTGGAGAATATTTGAGATTAAGAATGCAAATCCGAACCTGAAGTTTAAAGTGATTCCGGTTCCCCAGCTCGCAAAAGATAAGCCCACGGACCCAGATGTGACCTACGCAACTTATTGGGTGGAGGGTGTTTGGAAAAGAAGTGAAAATAGGCAGGCGGCTTGGAATTTCCTAAAGTTTTTGTCCACCCAAGAAGCTCAACAAAAACTTTACCAAAATGCTACTACCCAAAGGGCAATTGGGGAGCCTTACCCGAGGGTTGACATGCTCCCAACCCTGGCCCAAGATCCTTTAGCCGGGGCATTTGTTTCTCAAGGCGGGACGGCCAAAAGCTGGTATTTGGCCTCGAGGACTTTTGACGGGCCAACAGGAATAAATACCCAAATTAATAAATATTTTGAGGACGCGGTCAATGCCGTTAACTCGAGAACCAAAGTTTCAGTTGCGCTTGAAGCAGTTGCGGCGGGAGTTAATCAGGTATTAAGTCAGTATGGACTTGCCAGATAAGTTGGCCGTTTTCTATCACGACTTTTTTGACTACCCCTTGACCAAAGAAGAGCTTAAGAGGTGGAAAACTTCTAGAAATCCAAAATATAAAATTGAGGGCTTGGTAAGCCAGAAAGGCGATTATTTCTTTTTGAAAGGCAGAGAAGGAATAATCAAAAAACGCCTCCAAAGAGAGAAATTCTCAAAATCCAAAATTAAAATCGCAAGGGCTGCAGCGGAATGTCTAATGAAGCTTCCAACGATAAAAATGATAGGGATAACCGGATCCTTGGCTATGATGAATGCACGTAAAAATTCAGACATCGACTTAATAATGATTACCAAAAAGGACACTTTATGGATGACGAGACTAATTGCTTATCTTTTATTGTTTATTGCCGGTTTTAATGTCCGCAGGCCCAAAGTAAAAAATGAGAAAGACAAACTTTGCCTAAACATCTGGCTCGATGAAAGCGATTTGTGTTGGCAAAATTACAACATCTTTACTGCCCACGAGGTTGCTCAAATCGTTCCAATTGTAAATAAAAACAGGACTTATCAAAGGTTTATTTTTGAAAACAGATGGATATTTAAATATTGGCCCAATGCCGCAGGTGCGGCGCGCAAGAATTACGAATCAAGAATTACGAATGACGGAGAACAGAGCCCCCCTTTATTCTCAATTCGTAATTCATTATTCAAGTTTGTAGAACTTTTAGCTTTTAAAATGCAATATTTTTATATGAAACCCAAGGTGACCAGGGAAGTGGTAACCGAGGCCCGTGCCATTTTTCACCCTGTTGATTGGAGCGGTAAAGTTTTGGATGCCCTTGACAAGAGCTATTAAGCTTGGCTACAATAGCACTCGATTGTTTGGACTGCTCGCAAAAAATGGCAAAACCAAAGAAAAAGAACAAACCCAGCTTTCGCCTTCAACCCACAGCGGGATATCTCGTTATTGAACCTCTTGAAGCCCAAACTAAAACAGATTCCGGGATTTACCTTCCCGAGTCGTCCGGAGAAAAGCCCCAAAAAGGCCGCGTTGTAGCCGTCGGAGCTGATGAAATTACTGAGCACGGTACAAAAAAAAGCTCACCGGCTAAAAAGGGAGAGGTTGTAATTTACAAAAAATGGGGCGGCACGGAAGTTAAAATTGAGGGCCGTGAATTGCTTTTTGCCAAATTTGAAGATATATTAGCCGTGGAAAAGTAATATGGCAAAACAACTTAAATTTTCTGATGAGGCCAGGCAATCCCTTCTTAGGGGAATTGAGATTGTGGCCAAAACCGTAGTAACGACTTTGGGACCCAAAGGCAGAAATGTCGCTCTAGACAGAAAATGGGGTGCCCCAAATATTGTTCACGACGGCGTTTCCGTGGCCAAAGAAATTGATTTGGAAGACCCGTTTGAGAACATGGGCGCCCAATTAGTTAAGGAAGCGGCTAGTAAAACTAATGATTTGGCTGGCGACGGCACGACTACTTCCACACTTCTAGCTTGGGTGATGAGCCGCGAGGGCATGAAAAATATCACCGCCGGGGCTAATCCAATGATTGTCACTAAAGGCATGGAAAAGGCAGTTAAGGAAGCGGTTTTGGCTCTCAAAAAAATGGCCAAACCAATTAAGAACGAAGAGGAAAAGTATCAAGTGGCGACGGTTTCGGCCGGGAGCGAAGAAATTGGCGCCAAGATTGCCGAAGCCTTGGAAAGGGTTGGCCGCGATGGCGTGGTCACCGTGGAGGAGGGCCGGGGCCTGGAAATTGAAATTGAGTACAAAGAAGGCATGGAGTTTGACAAGGGTTACACTTCTCCTTATTTTGTCACCAATCCCGAAAAGATGGAGGCCGAGGTTGAAGATGCTTATATTCTTCTAACTGACAAAAAAATCGCTTCAATTCAGGAACTTTTGCCTTTCCTCGAGAAATTTGTCAAGGTTTCCAAAAACTTGGTCATTATTGCCGATGAAGTCGAGGGCGAAGCTCTAGCCACGTTGGTGGTTAATAAAATGAAGGGGACCTTTAATGTTTTGGCGATTAAAGCTCCGGGTTTTGGCGATAGCCGAGGCGAAATTCTTGAGGATATTGCCACTCTAACAGGCGGCGTGGTGATCAGTGAAGACACGGGCCGCACTTTTGAATCGATGGAAGTTGCCGACCTCGGGCAGGCAGACAAGGTTTGGGCGGATAAAGACAAAGCTCGAATTATTGGCGGCAAGGGCGCCAAGGCTCTTATTACCAAAAGAATTAAACTGATTAAAAATCAAATTGAAGAGAGCGACTCTGATTTTGACCGCGAAAAATTGGAAGAAAGGCTGGCCAAGCTTTCCGGCGGTGTAGCCCAAATTAATGTCGGCGCGGCTACCGAAATTGAGCTCAATGAGAAAAAAGAGAGAGTCAAAGACGCCGTGGGTGCGACCAAAGCCGCGATTGAGGAGGGTATTGTTCCCGGCGGCGAAGTAGCTTTACTGCGGGCCAAAGATGCCCTTTCGAGTCTTAAAGGTGCCAATAAAGACGAGCAGGTGGGTATTGATATTGTCAAAAATTCCCTGGAGGAGCCGCTGCGCTGGCTGGTCAAAAATGCCGGTGAAGATGATGGCTATATTTTGAGGAAAATCTTGGAGGAGAAAAGTGCAGATTTTGGTTTTGACGTCTTGAAAGGCAAATTTGGCTCGATGATTACTTTTGGGATTCTTGATCCTTTGAAAGTCACCCGTTCGGCTTTGGAAAATGCCGCTTCGGTGGCAAGGATGGTTTTAACGACAGAGGCTTTGGTAACTGATATTCCCGAGGAGAAAAACCCGTCGGACGGCGGACCTGGCGGCATGCCCATGGGCATGTAACAAATACCCCCTTTGAATTTCGCCTCAATTTAGTTAATATCTTTATATGTCTGAAAGACTTAAACCAGTGGTTGAGGAGATGTCGGGCGACTTTCCCGAAGAGGCCTTAAAAACCGTTGACTCGGTACCTCCAGAAATGGGAGAACCAACGGGAGAACCCCCAAAAAAAAGGGGAAGTTTTAAAATTATAATTATTACGGCCCTTGTTACGGCAACCATTGTGGCTCTTCTGGCCGGGGGAATATATGTCTATTTAACGGGTACAAATTCAATTTCCAAGATTCCCGAAGAACCAACTCCAACCCCGACGCCAATTGCGCTTGAACCCGAAGTTATCCCCACACCCTTGCCGGAGGAGGTGGATCTTTCAGAATTTGATGTTAATATCCTGAACGGCAGTGGCAAGATCGGTGAGGCTGGGAAAGTCAGGGGACTAATTGAAAAAGCCGGCTTTAATGTGGTTAATACGGGCAACGCCAAAACCTTTGATTTTAAAGAGACAATTATCCAAGCCGGTGAGGATGTGCCGCAAGCGGTTGTTGATGCAGCCCAAAAGGCCCTAGAAGAAGATTATGCAATTAAGATAGGAGAAACACTGCCGAGCTCCAGCAATTACGACCTTGTCATTACCGTAGGCTCCCTTTAAACTTGACGGGTGATGTGGCAAAATGCTGAAGCATTTCTCGCAAAAGACAAGTATCTTGGTCCTCTGGTAAAGAAATATGGCCCTTGTAAAATTCGCCCCCGGCCCAAGGCCAAATATTTTGTTGATTTAGTGGATGCTATCTGTGGTCAACAGCTTTCAGTCAAAGCCGCGGCGACCATTTTTGGGCGGGTTTCGGACAAGCTTGGCGGGCAAATAATCCCGGAGGAGATATTAAAACAGAAAGATAAAGAACTGCGCTCTTGCGGACTTTCTTTTGCAAAAATTAAATACGTGAAGGATTTGGCCCAAAGGACCAAAGACGGCAGGCTGAAAATTAAAATTCTGGATAAATTGTCAGATGAGGAAGTTGCCAAAGAACTGATTGCGGTTAAGGGCATTGGCCAATGGACGGCCGATATGTTTTTGATGTTTAGTTTGGCGCGGCCGGATGTTTTTCCGGTTGAGGATTTAGGCATCAGGAAAGGGATGGCTAAATTAACCAAAAAAGAGATGGACAAAGAAAGCCTTATTAAGTTTTCCCGGCGCTGGCAGCCTTTTCGCAGTGTGGCCTCCTGGTATATTTGGCGCCAGTTGGAAAATACCGCTTAATTGCGGCGGGGAAGGAAAGAAAGAGGGCTAATTGGGCGGCCAGAATCTCTGATTTCCAAATGCAAATGAGAACCGGTTGAATATCCGGTTGAGCCCACCTCGCCGATTTTGGTGTGGATAGTTACTTCCTGGCCAACTTCGACCTCAATTTTAGATAAATGGGCATAAAGAGACGTCAGGCCGCTTCCGTGGCTGATAGTGATCGCATTTCCGTAGGCAAAGCGTGAATGTTGAATTTCAATCACGCGACCACCCATAATGGGTTTTACAGGGTCTCCAATTTCTCCGTCAAGGTCAATTCCAGGGTGAAAGAAGTGATAGCCCTGGTTAATTTTTACTTTTTCCAAAGGAAAGGCCACCCCGTGCTCGGTAGAAAGAGGGGTTTCCTGGACAACTATCACGGCGTCAGCCTCATTGGACTGGAGGAACTGTGCGTTGGTGGTCCCAGGCACGAGCGAGCTTGCAATAAGCATGACGGCCAGGTTTGAGCCTAAAACACTTTGTATCTTTCTGTGCTCAAAGATGTGCCTAAAGAACCTGGAAATTTTATTTCCACGGCGGAAACTACGAAGCTTGTCCATGGAAGGAACCAGAGGTTCGTCAATAACCCCCTTCTCCCGCACCAAAGACATATCAAGGCGGTATCTTGGGGGCAGATTGATGGATATTTTTTTCATATCTCCTCGCTCGACCCCACAATGAGTGGGATGAAGCGGGGAAAAAGCCCAACCTGGTTCAGGTTGGGAAGCCACAAAAAAATCCCGAACAAATATCGGGATATGTGTGAATTCTAGCCCAAAACACCCCAAAAAGCAAGTTTTGGAGCTTTTGGAGGTGGAAAAAGGTTAGCAAGGGGATTAACCAAAAAAATTGAATTTTGGCAGCACCCCTTGCTAAGACGCCTTAAGTTATTTCGGGCATAGGTAAAACCATCACCTTGGTTCTTCGGTGACCCTCTTGGGCTTTGACTTGAACAAAAATGAATTTTCCCTTAGGATCCTTTGGAATCTCTGGCCAGAGCACAGCTAGCTCTAGGTTGTGCTTATGTGTGATGACTGGAGTTACGATATGGTCGGAATTTTCAGCTATCCAAACAGTAACCCGGCCAGGAAAAAGATCGCTCTTGACTACCAAGGGAAACTTGGGAAAGGAACTGAAAGCATGGGTCAGACAAACGACGACAATTTTTGGGATGCCCTTGCACATCATGAATGCGACTGTGCAACTCCCGTTAAACTTGCCGCTAGTGGCTTGAACCAGCTCCAACAGGTCTTCCTCTCCGTAAGGTGATAGAATAACCCCCGTCTTTTGAGTGAGCATTTTACTGCCTCCAAAAACTTAATGTGCGTGCCAAGAAATTTTGGCTGGGGCAATTATACCAAAAACCACCCCAAACACCAAAAATTATAGGCTAAGTTATTCCACTTCTTGAAAATGGGGTATGATAGGAAAAGTGCTGACCAAGGTTCTTTCGGCGGCTCATTTCGGACTGGAAACCATACCCATAGAGGTCGAGGTCAACGTTTTCAAGAAAGGTTTTCCAGGGTTTGCCATTATTGGTTTGCCAAATAAATCCATTGATGAGGCCAAAGAAAGGGTAAAAACGGCTCTCATTAATTCCGGAGTGGAATTCCCGAATTTGAAAATAATCGTGAACCTGGCTCCGGCGGACATTCCGAAAGAGGGCAGTGCTTATGATTTGCCAATTGCGGTGGGTATTTTGGCTTCGATGGAAGGGCTGACCTTGCCGAAAGAGAAATCTGCGTTTTATGGCGAGCTTTCCTTGGATGGGGCGCTGCGCCACACCAAAGGTGTCTTTCTTTTGGCGACAGCCGCCAGAAAGCTTGAGATAAAGCAAATCTTTGTTCCAGCCGATTCGAGCAAGGAGGCAAGTGTTGTAGGAGGAGTGAATATTTACCCCGTGAAGGGGCTCCAAGAAGTTATCACTCACCTTAATTCCGGCAATCAAATCAAAAGACTTAAAAAGGAAAATCCAAAGCAAGTTTTGGAGGAAAGGTTGGTTGAATTTGATTTTGCCGAAATTATGGGACAAGAGGCGGCGAAGCGGGCTTTAGAAATAGCCGCCGCGGGTGGGCACAATGTGTTTATGCAGGGCCCGCCAGGGAGTGGGAAAACCATGCTGGCGCGGGCATTTTCAGGCATCCTGCCGCCGCTAAATTACGAGGAGAGTCTTGAAGTTACGAAAATTTATTCGGTCAGCGGCAACATTCCTCCGGGGGGCTCATTAATAGTTGAGCGCCCATTTCGCGTCAGCCACCACACAACCTCCAGGATTGGCCTCATTGGCGGAGGCAGTCAGCCCCATCCGGGAGAGATTTCCCTGGCTCACTGTGGGGTGCTTTTTTTGGACGAATTTCCAGAATTTTCCAGGGGCACTCTTGAAGCCTTAAGACAACCTTTAGAGGATGGCAAAGTTAACATAACCCGTGCGGCCGGAAGTCTTGAGTTTCCAGCCAGTTTTATGCTTGTAGCGGCGGCAAATCCCTGTCCTTGCGGTTTTCTGGGTGACGAGAAGCGCGCATGTAAATGTTCGCCGCGGGCTATTATGCGTTATCAATCAAAACTTTCCGGCCCCTTGATGGATAGAATTGATATTCACATTAATGTTCCGGCGGTGGAAGTAGAAAAGTTGATCTCTCCGGAGGCACGCAAGACAAAAAGGTCAGACAAATCAAAAGATATTATGCAAAGGGTAGTTAGTGCTCGAAATATTCAAAACAAGCGTTTTTCAGGATTGGGTTTTTATACAAATTCGCAGATGAAAAATAAGCATATTAAGCAATTTTGCAAGATTGAGCCCCAGTCCCTAAATCTTTTAAAACAAGCAGTTAATTCTTACAATTTGTCCGCCCGCACTTATTTTAGATTGATTAAAATCTCCCAGACAATTGCCGATTTAGCGGGTGAGCGCGCAGTTACTCCAGCGCACGTGGCCGAGGCTTTGCAGTACAGAATCAGAGTTCAGGAGTAGGGTTTATGAAAAGATTCAATCGCGAAAGAGGTAAAAAGGGAGAAGCAGTAGCAGAGAAATATTTGAGAGATAAGGGATACAAATTTCTTGAGAGAAACTTCAGTACCAGATTTGGAGAGATAGACCTCATTTTTACAAAAGGAAATGTTCTAGTTTTTGTAGAGGTAAAGCTGAAAATTGGCGAAGATTTTGGAACTCCGGAGGAGATGATTACAAAGTCGAAAATATTTCAAATTGAGAGAATCGGAGAAATTTTTTTAAAGAAAAATAAAGAAATTGCAGAAAAATATGACTCTTTTAGAATAGATGCAGTTGCTGTTGTCTTAGATGGACTTGGCGAGGTAAAAAGAATAAACCACTACGAAAACATCAGTTTTTAGAGATGATTGAAAGTTCCGATTATAAGACTCAAGCTTTAAAAAAAGAGGATAAAAATTATCCTAAGAATCTGGCTCGAATTAAAAACTCTCCCAAGACATTATTTTACAAAGGAAACCCGAAAGTTTTGCACGCCAAAAGATCAATTGCAGTAGTTGGGAGCCGGCGGATGACGCGTTACGGAAAAGAAACGGTCGATAGGTTTATTTCAGCTTTTGTAAGTCAGAACGTGGTTATTATTTCAGGTTTTATGTATGGAGCCGATAGCGAAGCTCATCGAAAAACAATCGAATACAGCGGTAAAACGATAGCTGTTTTTGGTTGTGGGCTTGACGTTTGCTATCCGCCGGAAAACGAGAAGCTTTACGCCAGCATTTTGAAAACGGGCGGCACTTTGGTTTCAGAATACAAAGATGGTATGAAGCCCCAACTTTGGACTTTCCCTACACGAAACCGAATTGTGGCGGGATTGTCCAGTTTGGGTGTTTTGGTTATCGAGGCGGGAGATAAAAGTGGGAGCTTAATTACGGCCAAGTTAGCCAAAGAAATGAGAAGGCCAGTCTGGGCGGTGCCCGGGCCGATTACTTCATCGGTATCAATTGGTTGTAATTGGCTAATAAAAAGCGGGGAAGCAAAAATGGCCACAGAACCGGGAGATATAATAGGAAGCGTCAAAAATCAGGGAATAAAAGAGCAAAAAATCAACCTGTCAAAAACGGAAAGAATGATTTGCGAGGCCCTGCAAAGGGAGCCCTTAAACATAGACGAAATAGCGGCCCGTTTGGGAGAAGGAGTGATAGAAGTAGGCAAAACAATCTCTTTAATGAGTCTTAAAGGACTTGTTGCAGAATCGGCGGGAAAGTTTTACTATTCAAGAGCCAAATGAACGCTGAAGTTAGAAAAGCCATTATTCCCGCAGCTGGGTTTGGGACTCGTTTTTTACCCCAAACCAAAGCCATGCCCAAGGAAATGCTCCCAATTGTTGATAAACCAATTATTCAGATCGTCGTTGAGGAGCTCGTAGAAGCCGGCATCAAAGACATTATTGTGGTTACGGGTTGGCACAAAAGGGCGATTGAGGACCATTTTGACTCGCACCCGGAGTTAGAGGCTCTTCTGGGGGAAAATGGCAAATTAAAAATTTTAAAAGAGGTAAAACGGGTAAATTCTTTGGCAAACTTTGTTTACCTTCGACAGAAGGGACCAATGGGCAACGCAACTCCAATTTACAACGCTTCCAGCCTCGTTCAGAACGAACCGTTTTTGGTTTTTTGGGGAGATGATTTTATAGTTGCCCAGCCGTCTCGGGCCAGGCAGTTGATTGAAGCTTATAAAAAGCACGGCGGCGTTGTTCTGGGAACAATAAGAACAGACAATGAGGAAGACACCAAGAAATATGGATTTGCTAAAGGCAAAAAAGTGAGCAGTGGAGTTATCGAAGTAGAAGAGATAATTGAAAAACCAGGCCCAGGGAAGGCTCCATCTAATTTAGCGACGGTTTCTGGCTTTCTTTTTACGCCCGAGATTATCCCTTATCTTGAGCGCGTTGTTAACGGTGTCCAGGACCGTGAGCCCAACTATATTGACGCCATAACTTTAATGATTCAAGAGAAAGCCGAAAAAGTTTATGCGGTTGAGCTTAAAAACGCTAAATATTACGATACGGGCAGTAAGGCTGGCTACCTGCGGGCGGTGGTTGATTTTGGCCTCACCCATGCGGACACAAAACGTGAATTTAAGGAGTATTTAAAAGAGATTACCAAGAATCTTTGATGAAGAAGCTATTCCTTCTTTTTATAGTCTTTTTTACCCTGTTTTTCTCTTCATTTACCAATGCTTTTTCGGCTGGCGACTACGAGATTAATTCTTTTGATGCTGACATCAGAATTGAAAAAGACACTTCAATTACCGTGACCGAGAAGATAGAAGTCGATTTTTTAATTCCCAAGCACGGGATTTTCAGAGAAATTCCGGAAAAAGGGTTAAAAGTTATCTCTGTTACCGATGAATCGGGTGGGCGGTATCCCTATGAAGTAAGCGGCTTGGCGACAAAAACAATCAAAATCGGCGACCCAGATAAAACTATAACGGGCGAGCACGTTTATATTATTGCCTACAAAGTACCCAAGGAAATTAGACACTTTGAAGACCACGACGAGCTTTATTGGAACGTGACGGGGGATGAGTGGGACACGCAAATCAAGAGAGCTTCGGTCAAGGTTTCCTCTCCCTTCGCGGCCATTAACAGGATCGATTGTTTTTCTGGAGTGGTTGGCAGTACCGACAAAAACTGCAAGGGGAGCTTTGACCAGGGGGCTGCGGAATTTTTTGCGATGGCTCCGGTGGGCTTGGGCAGCGATTTTACAATTGTGATTGGTCTACAGACAGGTTCCTTGGCTTTTCCAAGCGCCCTGTCTAATTTTTTAGATTGGGTGCTAGCCCACTGGCCGCTTTTTCTGACTCCACTGCCGTTTCTGATCACGTTTTACCTTTGGTTTAAAAAAGGGAGAGATTTAAGGTATGTCTCTGAAAATATTTATTTTGAGCCGCAGGATACTAAAATCAGGACAACCGCGCTTTTTGAAAGGAAGCATTTGCCCTTGGTTTATTATCCGATTCAAGGACTAACTCCTTCCCAAGTGGGGACAATTATTGACGAAAAAGTGGATATTGCGGATGTCACGGCCGAGATCGTGGAAATGGCTCGTTTGGGGTATATGACTATCAAAAAAACGCCTTCAGATTATGAATTTATTGCCAAGAAAGAAGACACCAAGGA
>Ga0209518_1002280_pt1 | contig 18343 bp, 20 predicted proteins | sample RifGroB1_FD_183993 | JGI IMG/M metagenome (GOLD analysis project Ga0209518, IMG submission 183993) | Groundwater microbial communities from Rifle, Colorado, USA - Groundwater B1 (SPAdes) (version 2) | ecosystem: Environmental > Aquatic > Deep subsurface > Groundwater | place: Rifle, Colorado...
CTGTGTAGTATCCGGGGATACATTAACGATTGACAAAAGCTTTGAGGTTGTTGCTGCTGCCTCAACCCCTGCAAGCTCCAGCGATATTGCAAGTGCTGTCTGGGGTTATTCAACAAGAACGGTTTCTTCATTCGGAACCTTGATTGCGGATATCTGGGCAAATGCAACCAGGACCCTGACAGGTGCGGATTTGACAAGCGGAAAGCTCGCCTCGCAGAGTGATATTACAGCGGTTTCCGATAAAGTCGCCAACATCCAAACAACATCGACAAATGTAACCAATGTAACCAACAATGTCAGCGAGATTAAAAATATCACCGAAGAAACAAGGCTTCTTTTGGAACAGGTTGTGAATAAGCCCGTGATTGAAAATGTTCTGGAAGAGGAAGTTCCCGATTTGAGCGAAAAAATTAAGGGAACAAAAGCGGTTGCCAAAAGCTTTTATGTGAATAACCAGCTTTTAACTTCCGAATCCGCCTCTCTGGCCTCGAAGTGGGGAAGCCTGCCGGGGAGCGCTGCCTTGGAGAAAGTTATCGCTTTGGGTGAAACAATCGGCGAGCCCTCGGACTCTTCAAGTACAAACACAATGTTTGGTGCAGCCAACTGGATGCGCGATTCGTGGAATTGGGAGGAGGGGAGGCAAGCTTATGCTCAGCTGACGACAGCCTACGGTCTGATGACAAAAGTGAAAGAGGGTTTGGCGGATTACAAAAAAACACCGACTCAACTTGCCGATCTAAAAACTCTGGCAAAAACCTCCCTTGCTTTAGAGAAAACCTATCCTGCCCTTACATCAAAAATTGAAACAACCGAAAAACTTGCCGCAAGTCTTGGGACGAAAAACGATCAAATCGATAAGGCTCTAAAGAGTAAAAACCCTCAGAATTTGGCGGGTTTAAAAAATCAAGTCATGGCCTTAAATAAAGTCCCGGGAGTTTTGGGAGCGCTTAATACAAAGTCGGATAAAAACTTTCTTTTGGGCTTAAAGGGGATAATAAATACCAATATTAAGCTTCTGGCATCAAAATCGGGCCGCAGTTTAATAAATGTCTGGATTGAAGAGGGGAGCATGATATTTAAGACCATAGTCACAAATCCCTCGACGCTTGTTTCCCAGGAGGTTGAGATTAAATATTATCTGCCTTCAGAGCTTAAGGAGGAAGATGTTTTGGAAAAAGATGCCGGCTTGGAAGTCAAATACGATTCGGAGAAAAACCAGCTCTATGTAGCCGGCAAATTTACTCTTGCTGCCGGTGCCACAAGAACTTTTTCGGTGAGAGCCAACGATGTTTGGGATTTGACCATGGCGGAGATTGAAAGCATGAGAAATGAGACAGCAGAGCTTTACAAACCCCTTGAAAAAACTGCCTATTTTGCTCAAGGTGTAAGCTTGAAATCCGATATAAATGCTTCTTTGGACAAAATGGCGTCTTTAATGGATGGGGCTATCATTCCCGAACAGAAAATTAAAGCTTACAGGGAGGCAGATATTCTTAAGGAGTCAGTAGCCCAAAAGATTGCCGGAATGAGAGATTTGGTAACCCAAGCCTCTGCCGGGGGAAGCCTTTTGGGATTTGTGGGTGGTGCTCAAACAATCGGTGTCTGGGGTATTGTAATCATCATTGCAGCTGGGTTTGTCTTCATGAGTATCTATATGAAGACAATGTTGAATCATAACAGCCAACCTTTAAAGGTTGTTCCTTACAAGGTGCCGGCAGTGAAACTTGTTGTAATTATGCTTTTATCAAGTGCTATGAGTGCCGCGGCGACGGGCATTATCGTCAGCAAGATTGTATCCGAGGATTATGAGGAGCAAATTATGATTTTGGGGGCAAAATCTGAAGTATCTGAAAAGGAACATCCTTTGGAGAAGGATGTTCCTTTAGAAACCGAGGAGGATCTTGGTATAGGTGGTTTATATTTAGTTATAGTAGGAGATACTCCGACAGGGTTTTTGAAAGTCAGGGAAACTCCGGGGGGAGCCGAAATTGGTAAAGTTAACCCCGGCGACAAGCTTATATATCTAGATGAAAATGACGGTTGGTATCAAGTCAAGCTTGAAAGCGGAGAAACCGGCTGGGTATCAAAAGAATACTCCACCAAAGAATAGGTTAAAGAGGTAGTGTATTAACGCCGCCACCAATAATCCTACCCAGAGCGCTTTCTTGTTATTAAAGAAGTATATGACAGCGAAAGTTCCCGAGTGGAGGATACTTGTAAGGAACATCCTTTCAAGGGGGACTGAAGTGTTGAGTGAATAGAGGACCGTTTCGGAAAAAGCAAAACCCATACCGCTTATAACATATAGCATAAGGCTCTTTGGCCCTTTTACCACGACAACTGCTTTAAAAGCCTCTTCGATGATATAAGGATAGGGGAGAAAATACTCCAGCGGCCAAACCAAAAAAGGTCCGAATAACGAGTAAAGGATTGGCACCTTAGTCTTTATTCTTCAGGGATTTTCTGAATTCTTTTATTGCTTCTCCGATTCCGCGCCCCAACTCCGGAAGTTTCTTGCCTCCGAAAAGGACTAAAAGAATGACAAATATGACTATTAATTCTGTGGTTCCGATTGATCTAAACATTATTTATCACTTCCCTTCCATCAAGGAGCTTATCTAATATTAAAGTAATTTCAAATAAGAATACAAGAGGCAAAGTAAGAATTACGTCTGCCAGAATTGAATCAAGCGGCAAAAGAAGGGCAAAGATAAAAGAACCTAAGTAAATCCAGGGGCGCTGACGGGCCAAATGGTGATGTTTTATTATCTTCATACGCATGAGGATCAAAAGAACAATGGGGAATTGAAAACCGATTCCCATCATGGCCGAAGTCAAAAGAACGACAGAAAGAAGCTTTGAAATATCCAAGATATTCCCAATTCCCAAAAATATGCTTCTTCCCAAGAATATCTGAATCTGCCACTTCATAATAAATGCTCCGAGTCCAAAGCCGACCAAGAAAAGAAGAATGGAAAATGGCAAAAGGCCCAAGACCATTTTGTATTCTTTAGGCTTTAGGGCGGGCTTTAAAAAAGAAAGAATCTGGCCTATTATTAAGGGAAAGGTGAGAACTGCCCCCACGACGACCCCGCAGCTTACGGCGAGATTAATAAATTGAAAGGGGGAAGTAAAAACAATATTGATTCCCTGTAAACTTAAAAGATCAATAATAAACTTTATTATTTTCTCGTAATAGAAAAAGCCGACGAACATGGCAACCGCGAAGACTGAAAGAGTAAAAAAAAGCCTTTTTCTGACCTCCATCAGGTAGGGGTAATATTTATCAATCGCGGTCATCTTTAGAAGCTTTCTTGAATTCTTTTATAGATTCTCCCAAGCCTCTAAAAAATTCCGGAATTTTCTTGCCGCCAAAAAGAAGGACAATGATTAATGCGATAATCAGCCACTCTGTGGTTCCTACGGAACTAAACATTAGTGTTATCCACCTCCTCCCGGGTTTCTTCTAACTCTTTTTTAACTTTTTTGATCTCTTTTGTGGTTTCTCCCGCGGTTTTACCGAGCTGGGCTATTTTTTTAGCACCGAAAAAGACTATAAGGATTACACCGATAATTATAAGTTCCCCGGGGCCGAGATTGCGGATAAATTCCAACATGTTTTCTGGAAATATCGTATACCCATTATTTCAAAGATGCAAGAGTCGCTTTTGTTTTGATGTCTTTGAGGAATCTGGCGGCGGAGCCTGTCGTTCCGATATGCCCGGCGATAATTTCGTCCCAGACTCCGTCGGCGATATTGGCCAAATCGGTCTGGGTTATTGCCATGCTTGTGGTCAAAGAATTGGAGGAAACAACAGATTTTATAGTAACCTGGTAATCCCCAAGCACATTTACAAATGGGCTTGTTTCGTCATCTGTGATGAGGTTTCCGGCAACGGTCAGGGTGTGGTTCGCTTCGTGGGGCCTTATTTTCCAGCCATTCCGCAAAATTACATAAGTTGATACTTTTTGCCCGCCTCCGATTCCTTGCCCTCCGATTGCCACCATTGGGAATATAAACTTATTTAAAAGGGGATTGGTCTTCCAGTCCTCTTTTGCATCGGAGTACAGATCGGCAACAACATCAATACTTGTTATACCGCTGTTTAGGATAAACAGTTTTTTTGAAGTATCATAAGTCAATTTTGCAGCCATTTAGCTAAGAAGCTTACCCAAAAACCCCTTCTTCTTACTGACAAATTTTCCGGTCGAGTCGCGGGATGGAGCGGGAGATGTTTCGACTGTTGCAATGGGAAGTTCTTTGGCCTCATCTTTGAGGATTTTATTCCACTCCGTTTGGATGCTCGAATTTCTTTTAACTGCGACGAGATGGGATTTATCATCAACGTCCCAGGTTTTAGCAAACTTTTCCCACCCGCCAAAATCATCCTGCTCTTCAAAATGTTCACGAATTTTTTCTACAAATTTCATAATTCCGGTTTTTTCCTCTTTTGCTTTGGCACCTCCTGTGGCCTCTGTCTGAAGCCGAAAGAGAATATATCTTATGTTTCTCCTGGTTAAATCGTCAAATTTAATTATCATGGATTGCTGTAGTTCCTTTCATCGTTAGCGGTTACCGTAATGGAAATTCCTGTTGCTTGAGTAATTATACTTGTTACTGAAACCCATTCTGCAAGAGGGAGACCTTGAGCAACAACCGTAACCGGAGCGTTAGTACTTCCAGTTCTGCCTCCTTGGGCATTATTCGTATAGTCAAAATCGAAGTTAATAGATGAGGCCGTGATTTGGCCGGCAATATCGGTTGCCGAATTATCATCAACAATAATAGCTCCCGCTGTATCGAACGGATTTTCTTCAACCGTTACCGAGGCTCCGGCTGATTCGTTTGCGGGGTTATTGCTGTCCTGCTTGGTCAAGGCTGCTGTGTTTGCCCCAGTGTCGACTGCTCCCACCAGATAGACCCCGTTGTTATTTGTGCTGGCAAATCCGCTGATTTTGATATAGTCGCCGTTTACCAGATGGTCGAGAGTTGTTCCCGTCCAGCCGAGATTACATGTCGAGCCGGATGCGCCGGAGATGCCGATGTTGGTTCCCGTAGTTATTGTGATATAGGTAAAGTACATTGCGTATTTGGTGTTGGAGTCCGTTTCCAACACCAAATTTGAAGAAAAGGTAATGGTTCCGGCTGAGACGAAAGGATAAGTTCTTTCGGTTGAGGTTAGAGGAACAGATTCGCTATTTAACCCGCCGCCGTCAACGGTAATATCCCTGAAAACCATAGAGTTTCGATCGTTGATGTCAAAGTTTCTGATTAAAACTCCGGGTTTGGTTTTTAATGTGTCCCCGACATATTCCAGAAGGTCAACGGCGACATTACCCTTAACCGTGCCGAAACCTCCCTGGGTTGCATTATTTGTGGTTGTGCCTGTATTTATATCGGAGGTTTTTCTTAGTTGTCTTTGCGCCCAATTATAGATTTGCTTTGCTGTAGCGGTTCCCGAAGTAAGGTAAACGACTCTGTTAAAAGCGTAATAGTTTGTACCGATTTGTTGTTCGCCGTCATATGCCTGCCAAGTTGATGTCCCGCCGAAGGTGGTGTGTCCATTGTTTGGAGTTGTTACCGTACCGGCTCCTGTACAAAACGCCCAGCGGCCGGTGCCGTCTTTAACCACATCACCAACAGAGTAGGTGGCGGCCGCAGCTGCGGTAAACCCTGCGCCCTTGAGGTAAACGATTTTTAAGTCCTGCCAAGGAGAAGTGGCGGAATCGATGGTTGTATCGGAAGTGTCGATTTTAAGATCGGTTGAGTTTGAAAGAGGCAATCTGTAAAGAACAGGCTCAAGTGCGGAGAGGCCCTGTTCGGAAAGAAGGTTATAACTGGAATAGAGCTTTCCTGTGCCGGAACCTGATGCAATTCTTAGGAAAACTTTAAGGTAACCGGTATAGTCGGTAACACCGGCGTCTTTGATTTGGATAGTTTCGTTTAAGTTTCCGGTTTTATCAAAGTTAGTAGTCGATGCGTTAAATCCTGAAACTTGCTGATAGTATGCCTGATCGGAGGAGGAGTCGAAGTTTCCAAGGGAGATAATGCCGGCATACAAGTCTCCATCCACTTCTGTCCAGCCACCGTCCCTTATAAGCTGTCTTGTTTGAGCATCTGCCCACGCCCAGCCGTTTTGCAGAGTTCCGTCTGTCTTGGTGAACATCTTGATGGGGAATTTAAATTTGTTTAGGGCGGTATCGGTTTTCCACTCCTCTTTCAAGAATGAATAAACTGCCTGAAGTGTGACTCCGGAGGTTGAACCGGGAGAGGTATCGCTCAAATTTCCGGCAACAGCCAACTGAATTGTTTTTGCGCCGGTTGAAATTACAACCTCTGTTCCTTGATTTAGTGAATCGGGGTCAACAAGCTTTGCCATAACAGTAAAGTCCAAAATCAGTATAGGAGTGTCGAAATTACAGTGTCAATAGGTATTTATATTTACGCCGAAAATGATATAGAAAAGTCCGAATTGATATAGTTAATTGACTAGAAAAATTTATCTATTTCAGACAGGAGCGGTTTGGGAAAACTGTTCGCCAGGAGTTTCACGCTTGCAGGAAGAAAGTGTGACAGCTCATCTGCAAATTTTATTTTCTTTTTGATAAGAATTTCTTTCACTTTGATTAATTTATCTTTTTCTGTGACGGTCAAAAGACCGTTTTTTAGCAAGAAATAAATGTCATAGAAATCCCGCGGTTTACTTCGGGTTAGTGCTGCCTGTATTTTTTCACCTATCATAATCCTTTTCGGCAAAAGAAGAACCTGATATGTAGGAATGTATTCATTTATTATGTCAACAGCTTCGTAAGTATTTTGCCCCTTTTCCCTTGAGGAAATTTGGATGCTGATGAGGGCCTTTTTGCCTATAATTTCGACAAACATTTTTGCCAAATAGCCGCCGGTGGTCGGTTTTGATTCTTCAACAGTGCAGTTAATGCCGCTATCTGATAAATCTTTCAAAACACTAAGAATCATTTTTTCCGTTTGGCCGAAATCTATTTGACTGGCCGAAAAATCAAGATCCTCTGAAAATCTAGGGCTTTTGAAGGCGATTCGATATGCCGTTCCGCCTTTAAAAAATACGTTTTCGGAACCTCTGGTTCGATATAGATAAGATAGAAAAAGATGTTGAGAATATTCTCGATACATGTTTTCCGGAGTAGTCTGGAATTTGTTCTGGATTAGAAAGAGTTGTTCTTTTGTTAACATATTTTTTTAATGAGATTGTCAAGTCTTTTATTTCCAAAAAATTTTGCATAATAAATAATTTTATTTTTATCCAAGCTGGATAAATCAACTCTGTCGTTGAGATCTCTTTTCCCTTGAGAAGCAAAATAAAGATAGTCAACCAATGCCTTTTCTTTTTCTGCCACAAGCGCTTCATTTTCTTTTTGATATCCTAAATATGCCCCTCTTTTTATTTTGTAGTATTTGTAGATTGTCTGGCTGTCATTGAACTCGCGAGTTGCCTTGGTGGTTACTGATGTAATACTGTATACCGACTCGGGGATTATATTATATTTTGCTAAGGCACTATCCAAAGAAATATAAGATGGATAATAAGTCTTGTTTGCTATTCTATATTTATCTATCTCTTCGCCTGACAAGTAATAAACACCTTTTTTGGGGCTTATCAAATAGCCGGCCTTTTTATATCTTGCAAGCTTGACAGTGGTGATTTTTCTGTCAATCCCGGTAACAAGAACGAACTCTTGGGTGGTGAAAACCTCTAAGTTGTGTTTCTTGAGAACCTGTCTTATTTGTTGGAAATTCATAATTTTAACAATAATGTTAATTATATGAATCCATAGTAACGTCAATTTTGGACTTTGTCAAGGGTTTTTGTAGAAAGGATCGGTGTCAAGTTGAACCGTAAGAGTCGTACTCGAAGCCGGTAGGGCATAGTTGTTGACCGTTTTTGACTGATAACCCGTGACGTTGTGAATATTTATGTAAGTAACAGTTCCCGATCCGGAGGAATATGAATATGTTGTTATTCCGTCGGTTATGTCATCTTCGGTAAAAAGAATCGACTCGTCCGATGCCTTGACAACTGTTACTTCGCAGTTTGCTGTGACCGCGTTTCCGTCTGCGTCAACAACATTTATTATCAGGTTTACCGAACTTGCGACGGTTGTTGTTGCCCCAGCCCCGTTTCGATAGGAAATTACGCCGCTTCCGCCGGAGTAGTTAATGGTTACGGCTCCTCCGGAATTGTTGTAGAGGACTTCGTTACCTGTCGAGTCGTTTGCGGTCGCATACCCGGTAAATGTGTTGCCGGCAAAAGAATACGTGCCAGCGGTTGTAATCTCTATGGCGTGTTTTGTACCGCTCGAGATAAAGGTGCAATTTGAAATGTTTGCAGGGTTATTTGAAAGAACAGCCTTTACCGAATCGTTTGTCGCTTCAAAAGTGCAGCTGTCGAAAACCGCCGAGCTTTGAGTAACGAGATTACAGCGCCTGAAAGTTGAATTTAAAATAGTGCTTCCCGATTGAAAACCAAACGTACCCATATCGGTAAAGACACAACCGTCGAAATTGATATCAGCGTTATCGGTGGTAACAAAGTTCCCCCTAGAAGTTGTTCCAAGGGCGGTAATTGAAATATTAGTCCAGTTAACACGGCTTGAGGCATTCTGAACCTCAAAAGTGTTGAAACTTGATGAGACTTTTGTCGTGCGGGCAATCAGAATAAATTTGTTGCTGTCGCGAAAATCAACCACGGTTGAAGAATTGCCCATCAAAAATCTCCCTTGCTGAAGGTAACCGCCGTCAATGGCCTGAAATTGTCCGTAGCGTCGGGAAACATCATCGTTATAGGTTGCGGCTCCGGTAAAGGTGGCATAACCATTTGAGACGTCACCGTTTGTGCAGGTAAAATCCCGCCCGTGGCGAAAAGCATCTATTCCCAGAGGCTGGCCCTTTGAAGGTCCGGCGCCGGGGACGTTAACTTGAGCGCCAAAGTATTGGAGTGTCGAGGAGGGTGAGCCGGTGGTGGCGTTAGCGGCCAGAGTTGGATCAACAACGGCGCAAACCCAGCCGCCATATGTAAGAGTATCACTGCCGCGGACGTACCATTGTTTGAAAGCGGTTGTTGCGCTGCCGATCAAAAGTTGCATACCGCCGCTTGTTTCAGTCGCCATTGAGTTTGGTGCCCAGTAATAAATCCACATAAAAACAGCCTTGCCGCTTCCCACCGTCTGGCCGCTGCCCACGTTGTAAATCATTCCTTTTGTTGCCGAGGACCAGCCGGCTTTGGAAATACAGTTACTTCCCTGAATAAAAAAGTCGGTTTCTGGAGCAACAAGCCCCGACGCTCCGCCTCCCAGCGCTGTCCAGCCTGTTGTTGAGGACATGTCAATAAGTAAATCTGTCAAATCTGAAGCATAAGTAGGTGCTGCCATAATGGTTTAATCATATCAAAAATTGTGTGTTGACAAAAATCTGATTTTATTTTAGAATTACTATATAATGATTAGGATTTCTGGAATAAAATATCAAGATGAGCTTGAGAGGTTGCCCTTTTTTAATAAAATCACAGCCTCCGTCCTTATCGGCAAGGAGGGTAAAAACCTTGATAAAAAATTGGACCGCCTGATTGAGATCCACTATTTAAAGGTTCTTAAAAAGGGGATGTATGTAACCGATCCCTATTTTGGGAGAGTGGAGAAAGAACTTTATTTTGAATACATCGCGAATGTTTTAAGAGAGCCTTCATATATATCCGGAGAGTATGTGCTTTCAAATGAAGGTTTAATTCCCGAATCTGTTTTTTCGATAACCTCAATTACAAGGAAGACAACCAGAAAGTATCAAAATTTTTTAGGAAGTTTCATTTACAAGAATATTAAATCGGAGTTGTTTCTAGGCTTTATAGAAAAAAAATGGCTGGATAAAACTATTTATATAGCATCTAAAGCCAAAGCGTTATTTGACTATTTTTATCTGAAGAGAATGGACAACATCAGAACATCCGTTTTGGATGCTAGAATAAATTGGGATAGTTTTGCCGGGGGCGACATAAATGAATTTGGAAAGTATGTAAAATTATCCGGGAGCAAAAAAATGTTAAGAGTTTTGAAAAATATAAAAGAAAATTATGTTTCTTTCTAAGCTAAAACAAGTTTATTCTGAGAACAGAGAAAAAAACAAGCTTTTTATCAGAAGCCTTTTAAAAGAGGTTGTTCAGTATTATATTCTAAATTTCATTTTTACGAGTACGTGGGGAAAATTTCTTTTGTTTAAAGGCGGAACTGCATTGAGGTTTTGTTTTAAATTACCAAGACTGTCGGAAGATTTGGATTTCGACGTCGAAGCAGGCAGGGATTTTAATGTTGAGGATTTTTCAAGGGACTTAAAGGATTATTTTACCAAACGGCTGAATTATAATGACCTGTCTGTTAAGATTGCAAATAACGAGAGAACGATTTATTTAAAGTTTCCGATACTTAAGGAAATCGGACTTTCTGTTGGCCAAAGCGAAACCAATATTTTGCACGTTCGGATAGATCTTTCTCAAAATAACAGGACTTATAATAATGTTGAGGTTACAGCCAAAAGCTACGAGAATCTTTCATTTGTGATGCGAAGATATTCTGTCGAGGATTTATTCGCCGGGAAAATCGGCGCAATTTTGACCCGAGAGAAAATCGAAGGAAAGGAGAAAGTCGCCAGATTCAAGGGAAGGGATTATTATGACCTGATTTGGTATTTGGAGAGGGGAGTAAGACCAAATTGGAAAGAGGTTGAAGCCCAAACGGGTTTATCCAAAGCCAAGTCTATTAAACTGATTAATCAAAAGGTCAAAAAAGTTACAAAAGAAACGATAGAGGATGATTTAACACCGTTTATTGAAGAAAAAGAGTCGGTTGTATCATTTGCCGGGAATTTCCGAGAACTGGCAAGAGAATATTTTAAAAATTTGTGATATATTGGGAATTAGCGTATAGGGTGTAGGGAGGTGAATAATTTTGTATAACCATCTTTTATATTTTACCTACTGGCTTTTTAATTCGGCTGTTCTTTACGGGGCAAGTGCGCTTTTCCCTAGTGAAGTTGTTCTGGGGAACTGGAGGTTTGGTGGCCTTGAGTCAGCCATTTATGCTGGTTTCTGGGTAACTTTTTTTATCTGGGTGTTATGGGATTTCGCTCTGGCCAAAGGGGTTAAATTTGATTCCGGGGTAGTAACATTTGGCTATTTCTGGACGGCCAACATATTTGCATTTTGGCTGGTTTCGAGATTTTCCGAATATGCGGGGTTGGGAATTACCAGCTACTTGTGGGCTTTAACTCTCGGGCTTGCCGCATATCTGATGCAGCGGTTTGCTTGGAGAATAGTTGTAGGGAAGAAGGCGGTTTAAGGGGTGAGAACCGATCCGCTATTTTCCGGTGGCGGTGGTACCCCTTTTTCTTCGTTGAATGCACTCCAAATACCCATCAGAACCATCCATATTATTCCGACGGCAAGGGAGAGACTTCCGTAAGCAATAGAGAGCGTCCACTGGGCAGAGGTTAAGGCAAATCCATTGGCAAGCTGCTGTATTGCGTAAAATTCGGCCAATGCTCCGACAAAAAAAAGGATTATCGCTTTTGTAAAATACTTTCTTTCCATGATGGATGTAACAAGAAGCATTGTCGAAATAAAAAGAGCAATTGAGCGGATTATTATTGCCGTTGCGGTGAAAGGGTAGCGGGAAAGAAGGGCGTTTGATTTTAAAAATACGATGGGGCTTCCAACTGTTATTGATACCGGCCCCGCCAGACGGTCAATAAGCCAAGCAAGAAGAAACCCAACTGCAGCTACTACCAGCCAAACCTCTTTTTGTATCCTCATGATCCGAAAACTTCGTCGTAGTAATAATATGTCAAGTCACCCTTATTTGTCCAGTTGGAGGCAAAACCGGTTGCACCTTCGGCATAGCGGTAGCTTGTGCCGTTGTCACGGAGTATAAACCACGAGCTGTCTTTTTTTAAATATCCTGCGTAAGTATAGGTTCCGGAATCGTCAAATTCGGTTAATTTATATCCGTCGGTGGGGTGTTTTTCGGCGGGGTCGATTTTATTGCCCGCGGAGTCCTTTAGTGAAACTGTTCCGGGTCCTGGGACGCTCCCAAAGAAAGCCGCCTCGGCTTTTTTGGTAAATATCGCAAATAAAAATACACTTATACCCGCGGAGGCGATTGCTTTGAGAAACATCCTTCTGTCTATATCCACTTTTCCATGCTGCACGGGGAGGGGGGCGTCTTCCCGGGCCAGAACTATTGCCCTATTTCTTTTCGGAATAACTTTTAGTATGAAATAGATTAAAAGAGGGGAGAAAAGGGAGGCGGCAGCAAAATCTATAGGGCTTTTGGCCGAAAGAAAACTGGTAGCAACCATCAAAGTTGAAACCACAAAGCCGTAATAGGTAAGTAGTTTTGACTCTATAACCAGTTTTGTGACCGAGAGCAGAAAGTAGGCCAAGATGGGTAAGAAAAGAAAAACAAACTTTCCGCTTGAAACTGTTATGAGAAGGGTTACAATAGCCGAGTAATAAAATAATAATTTTTTAATCATAAAGAATATTTGTAACATCCTCTTCTTCCACGGTGGGTTCTGGTGTTGCTGTTGGTTTGTTTTTCAATTCTTTGATTTCTTTTTTAAGCTCCTCATTTCTTTTTTGTTCTTGCGCGAGCTGCTCGTTAATCAGAGGAGTTTGTTTTACCAGATTAAACGCATAAATTCCCAAAAAAGAAACTATTGTCGCAATCATCAAAAATCTTAATGACCATTTATCAGCGGAAACTACCTGTGGAGAAGTCAAACGAACCCAGAAATAAAAAATGATAGGTAGAAGTGAAATAATGCTTATAATATTTAACGGTTTTGGAGAAAAAATTCCGAAAGAAACAAAAAGAATCGTGATTGCAAGAATGTTATAGAAGAATAAAAATTTTTCAAACTTTCTCATATGATACTATATCCATCTTCTAAGGTTGTTCCCTTTAAGGTGTGTCTAACACAAACCCTTTAAGCATGTCTTTATCTTCAATTTGGGATTCGACAAAAGTCTTATACGAAGTCAGTTTATCAGAGTCTGTTTTATTTTGGGAGAAGTAGGATAGAACTAAGTCTGGTTTTACCCATGTTGTATTTCTGATTCCTAAATATTCCCCGTAGGAAGAGTATTGCGAAGGATTTAAGTGAATATACCTTGTGAGGTGGAGTAGGTAGTTTTCACCGGTAACCATGGCAGCCTTGTAAATTCCTTGAAATAAAGTCCCTACTCTTGAGTATTTTTTATTGAAATACATTGAGTATTTGGTTGCTATGGATCTCATGAGACTTTGCATCAAGCCCTTATCCTTTTGTTTGACGAGGAGATGAAAATGATTTGGCATAAGGCAATATGCGATCAAATCTATCTTTTCGAAAAAATTATTGGGCATATACGGTACACCTCTAAAGGATGTTCCCTTTAAGGTGAAGGTTTGGATAATGTCCTCGCGTTTAGGTGGGGGAGAAAGGTAGTCCTTTAAGTATTTCAGAAAGACTTTATAGTCCTGTTCGTCCTGGAAGATGGTTCTTTTTTCAACACCGCGATTATATACATGATAGAAGGATTCTTCAACATCTATTTTGACAGTATTCCTCGCGGGCATAATTTATTCTACCTTTAAAGGATGTTCCTTACAAGGTTCTTACAAAGTTGAATAATTTTAGCACGTCTGCTTTAATTTATATTAATGCTCAATAGGGCCTTTGTTTTAACAGGTGTTTTAATGCTTCTCATGGCAGTGATCCTTTATCTGGTTTTGGGAAAACAGGCCTCTGATGCTTTGGTTGAACAAATGTTGCATCGTGAGCAGCTTGCCACCCGTGCCGGAGCCAACTCCTTTGAGATATTCTTTAATCTATTTAGCAGGTCTCTTTTGATTCAAGCCGAAAGAGAGATAACAAATAGTGTCCTTAATAATTTTTCTTTAAGATGGGATGGGACTCCTGTTGCAGGAGCGATTTTAGTAGATGAAAGTGGCAGGGTTAAATTTAACGGGAATAGACTTCAAGCTCCGGAGGTTGGAGAGGATCTATCTGACAGGGATTACTTTGCTTGGGCAAAGACGGCCAAAAAAGGAGAGGTTTTTATTTCAAGTCCTGCCATTTCAAGGTTAGGTGCCTCAAAAGGTAAATATATAGTTGGGGTTGCAACGCCCATTATTGACGATAGAGGTGTTTTCAAGGGTCTATTATCGGCTGCGGTCATTCTTGATGAGATGGTAAGCCAATATCTTGAGTTGATGAAAGTTACCGAAAAAAGCTTGATTTATCTTACTGACGAGGGAGGAGACATAGTTTTAACCAACCAGTCGGATGTTTTGGGGAAGAATTTTTTTGAAGAGATTAGTAAGAGGCCATTTTTAGGGAGCAAGGTTTTAGCAGAAAAGCTAAGGAGAATACTTTCTTTGCGGCAGGAGGGAAAGCTTGATATTGCGGCCCCCGAAAGGATGCTGATTGCATACGCACCGGTTGCCGTAGGCAACAATCATCTAATGCTTGGCATTGCAACTCCAGTTTCTGACGCTCTCGTGTTTTTGTCGCCGTTTTATTTTAGAAATTTGGGGGTGATTGCCCTTGCCTTCCTTGGATTTTTAGTGATTGCAATTAGAATCGCAAAAATAACTTCATACAAAGAGGCAGTCAAAGTCGAGCACCAGATTCATAAGATTAAAGAGTCGGTGTAGTTGGCGGAGTCGCTTCCTCGGGAAGGGTTATGGGAGGCTTGACGTTGGTTTCTTCAACTGGCTGAGGAGGTGTCAGATCCTCAATATTTTTAAGCTCTTTCATTGCTGTTTCATAATCGGCCGAATCCTTGCCCACAAGGGAAAGAACAATATTCATTTCCTCCGTTGCTTTTTTGAATTCTTTTTTCTCCCGGTAGGCAACAGCCAAATTATAGTGGGCATTGCCAAAATCAGGCTTTGCGATTGTCGCTAATTTAAATGACTCAATAGCTTCATCAAATCTTCCGAGGGCAAAATATGTTCCGCCGAGAGCGATACGCAGGTTTGGGCTAATCGGGTCAAGGGCAATTGCTTGGGAAAATGTCTGAATAGCAAAATTGTCTGCGCCTTGAGCAAAGGGCATGACAGACCTATAAATTCTTGCCAGAGTCTCCCAGTTCCCGCTTCTTTGAGGATTTAAACCGACCGTCAATTTACCTTCATTTATGGCATGTTGAATAAGTTGAGAGATATTGTTTCTGTCCGCTTCTGTTAGGTTTTTTTTAGCAGCTATGGATGAGGCAAGGGCCATATCAACTTGAGAATAGCTTGCGTGATATCTGTCTACCTTTGGACTTAATCTCACCGCGCTTGCTAAATTATCATAAGTGGCCTTAGCATTATTTGCGGCCAAGGAGTCAAGAGCCTTTTTGAATTTAATTTCTGCAGCAAAGGCTTTTGATCCGAAAAAGGCAAGGGTTGCTATTCCGGCGACAATAATTCCCGTTAAAATTCCTGACGACACTTTCCCCGTTGCCGCCTCAACGGTTTTTTCTTGCTCAGAGCTTATTGCCAAAAGGACAAACATCAAAACTATTAAGATTGGAGAGGCAGGTAGTATTGCAAAAAGAATCATAATGGTAACCACGGGGATTGACATTTTTTTGTAAACCAAAAAGAGCAAAAAGCCAATGGCGGCAAAACCGGCCAGCCCAATCTCTGTAATCAGAGTAAAGTAGAAGTTACTTGCACTGGCGAACTTGACATTCCAAAATTCGGTTTGGTTGTACGACAGAGGTCGGTATTTACTGAATGCTGTTAGGTAATTGCCTGGACCCACACCCCAAAGAGGATTCTCTTTAAGCGAATCAATCACAACTTCCCACGAAGTCTTGAAACTTAAAAATCTCGGGGAATTCTGTTGCCTTGGCCAAGCATCTTTAACACTTAATGCTATAGTAATTACTATTAGTAAAGTTGATATTCCCAAAAAAGCCCTTTTTGCCAAGTCTTTTTGTTTGATAAAGAGGGTGATCAGGATAATCGAGATGACTATTAAATATAAGGCGGTTGGGATCACTCCCCCTAAGGGATCAAAATAGAAAGAGGGAATTTGCGGCAAAATTTTCGTTTCACCGATAATTATTGCCAGTGACAGTAAAACTCCGGAGGCAACAAGAGCAAAGTTCACACCATCTTTTTCAGATTTTTTGATTTGGTTTATCAGGAAATATAGGACTCCGCCGGCCAGAATAAAACTTAGTGCTCCCGGAAAGAAAAATGCCTCCGACTTGTTAATTTTACCGACAAAGGTAGAGACAAGGTAAGAAAGTATTAGTATGGCAACAGCCAGATCAAACTCCCCGAGCGTAAAAGAAAGGGAACCCTTAATAGTAGATGTTACTGCCCAAACAAGAATTGCGGCGCTTACGCCAACAGCAAGAAGCGCCAGTTTTGGAGATACAAATACAGCAGGGAATAAAGGAAGAACAAAAACAGGCAAGACTGTGATTAATCCATAAAGAATATATTTCATTTCATTAAGTATTTATTATATAACAATTCTTGTCAATACCCTTTTAGTACAATCTAAAACTTATTATATATAAATATATAGATTGATATATTACTACTCAACTTGTACTATCCACCAGTTGAAATTCGTATCAATATCAATTGGGTCTGTAAATCCAACTACAAAATATCCAATGCTTTTTTCTTTGACATAAAGTACTCTATTTTGAGTTGATGAGGTTGGTGTGACATAAACCAATGTATAATCTGTGACTTTCGGATTTGTAATTGTAATTTGATCAACTCCGGCAGGGATAAGTGCTTTTCCGACGGTTGAATTTGTGGTGATATCTCCACTTGTCACCTCGGACGAGGACTCCTCGGGGGTGAGCTCCGGCTCCCCCGAGGTGGACGAGGCAACTATCAGGTTTTCAACCGAAAGTTCTTTGAAATCGGCTTTGGGTGCCGTGATTTTACCGGCAACATCCAAGTTTCCGGCTATTTGAACATTACCTTGCGTATCTATTTTGATTAATCCCGCCATTATTTCAACAGGCATTGCCGCCAGGGACTGAATTTTTAAAGGTTCAGATAGGGAATTAAGATTCTCTGCTGTTAGAGTTTCGTTAACCAAAAGGGAACTGATTGCGGCGTGGCTTGTTACGAATAGATCACTTGTAATAAGTTCGGAGAGATTGGCTGATTGGCTTGCATTGAATCCAGCTGAAGCTGTTGCAGCAAACAAAACAGCTTGGTCAGTTTGAACTTGGGCCAAAAGCGCCTCTATCTCGTCAAGATTTTCGGAATGAATCTCTCGTGCTGTAAGTTCTCCGCTGAAAGTGGCGTTACCTTGATTATCAATACTTGCAACTTCATTTTGAGCAGAATCTTGAATCTTGAATCTTGAATCTTGCGGTAGTTCAATTGCCAGATCTTCGCCGGGGATTGGAGAAATTAAGCCCGTTTCTATCATACCCGCTGCAAGCTTTTGCGCTTCAACAGTTCCTGCTTTAATGTTTTCGGCAATAATATTTACAGTGTTCAAAACATTGTCGATAAAAGTGTTCAGGGCGTTGATGACAAGGTTGCCGCTCTCTGTTGCCTTAATTTCACTTGTATAGATTGTTTCGGCAATAATCCTGGGCGCGATAACCTCAAGGGTAGCCGCTACCCGGTCGCCGTAGATTTCGGCAATTTGTCCGCTGGTTAATTTTTTACCTTCGCTGGCCATGCCGGCTAAAACATACCAAGAATAGTCGATGTCCTTGCTTCTCCAAACTTCTTCGGGAATGTCATAGCCGCCCGCGGTTAAGACTTTATGCAGCAGCATACCGGTGGTGTAGCTGGTATTGACAAAAACCATGATGGATTTATCAGTTTGGCCGCCAGTGCCGTCAAAACTGCCGATCGCCGTACCAATAGTCAGCCCCGCTTTGGTGGCTTTCATGGCCACTCCGGGTATAGAAGAAGTGGTCAGGTAATCGCCGGCACTAATCGGGCCGTTTTCCAGCGAAACCTTGACCGGTACCCGGCCGGCTAGGGCCACCGGAACGACATTATTGCCTTCATTAATGGCGTCGCCGATAATCTGGGCCGGTTTGGTAGAAATAATTCCGACCGCGCCGGCTTCGTAGGCGGAAATAGTTTTTTTGACGCCGGCCCGTAAATCAGGATCGATTGCCACGACATCGCCGGCCTCCAAGGTTAGATCATTGGAGGTGTAAATTTCGGCCAAGTCAGCATTGGTGCCTTTAATTGTCCAGACGCGGACTTCACCCCGACCTCCAGTCCCGCCGGTCCCGCCGGTGGTGCCGGAGGCGGCTTGGGCTGCACCGCCCCCCCCCCC
>Ga0209518_1002282_pt1 | contig 18311 bp, 15 predicted proteins | sample RifGroB1_FD_183993 | JGI IMG/M metagenome (GOLD analysis project Ga0209518, IMG submission 183993) | Groundwater microbial communities from Rifle, Colorado, USA - Groundwater B1 (SPAdes) (version 2) | ecosystem: Environmental > Aquatic > Deep subsurface > Groundwater | place: Rifle, Colorado...
CGAAGCGACGCCCGCTCCTCCCGTGGGTCCGGCTCTGGGTCAGCACGGCGTGCCCATCATGGATTTTGTCAAACAATACAACGACAAAACCAAAGACCAAAAAGGCAACATCATCCCCGCCGTCATTACCGTCTACGAGGACCGCTCTTTCACTTTCATTACCAAACTCCCCCCAGTCTCCGCCATGATTAAAAAAGAATTGGGCCTGGCTATAGCTGCCAAGACTCCCGGTAAAGAAGTGGCCGGTACATTAACCGCCGATCAAGTCAGGCAAATCGCCGCAGCCAAAATGCCAGACCTAAACACCGATTCTCTGGACGCCGCCATCAACATTGTCACCGGCACCGCCCGCTCCATGGGAATCAAAGTTAAGTAACATTGGCATAATGTTTCACTGAAACCGGTCGATTTTCTTCATTCAAAACCACCGCTACCATATCAATTCTACAGGCTACCTGCCTGCCCTTTAAATATACGTTGGCCATGCGTTTCACCCGCTCATATTTCCGTTGGGTAAACATTTCCTCCGGACTACCCCAAGAGTAGCCCTTTTTGGTCTTCACCTCCACAAACACCACCGTCTCTTTATCACGCATTATCAAATCAATTTCCCCAAACCGGGTAGAATAGTTCGTCGTTATTAGTTCATAGTTTTTGGACAACAAATAATCCAGCGCAATTTTTTCCCCAATTCGTCCCGTCTCTTTATTCCAAACTTTCATACTATCTGCCGGTATTGCAAGGCTTCGGCCATATGAGAGACAGCAATATCAGCTGCATCAGCTAGGTCAGCGATAGTCCGGGCAACTTTAATCAGCCGGAAATACGACCGGGCGGACAAATCATATTTTTCTACTGCCAACCTCAACAATCTCTCCGTTTCGGGATCCAATTTGCAATACTTCTTCACCTGTTTATTTCTCATCTGCGAGTTGGTATAAATTCCCTCGTTCGTGAATCGTGAATCTTGAATCACTCTCGCAGCAATTACCTGCTTTCGGAGCTCCACACTTGTAGAGGAGGCGGTATTAGAAAGCTTTTCGACTTCCACGGCAGGAACTCTTACGTGTAGGTCAATCCGATCCAAAATCGGCCCCGATATCCGCCCCCGGTATTTACGAATCATTTTTTCCGTGCATTTACACTCTCTTTTGGGATGGCCTAAATATCCACACGGGCAAGGATTCACGGCAGCCAGCAGCGTAAAACTGGCTGGATAACTCACATGCCCCGCCACTCGCACAATACTCACCACTCCATCCTCCATCGGCTGACGCAACGATTCCAATACATTTCTGGGAAACTCCGCCATTTCGTCCAAAAACAGCACCCCCAAATGCGCCAAAGATACTTCCCCGGGCAACGGATTGGTCCCGCCCCCGATAATTCCCGCCGCCGAAATCCCGTGATGCGGTGACCTAAACGGCCTCCGCCGCAGTAACGACTCTCCCGGATCCAGCATCCCCACTACCGAATATATCCGGGTCACTTCCAGAGCCTCCGCCGGCGTCAGTGGCGGCAATATCCCCGGCATGGCCCGGGCCAGCATAGTTTTCCCCGCTCCTGGCGGCCCAGACATCAGTAAATTATGTCCGCCCGCCGCCGCAATCAACAGCGCTCTCTTGGCCTGCTCTTGCCCCGCTACCTCACTCAAATCAAACTCCACCACCGCATCTTCCACCAATGACAAAATGGCTAAATGGTTTAATGGCTGAATAGCTTTTACTCCATTCAAATGGTCTACCAGTTCCTGTAAATTTCTCACCGGATACACCGTCACCTCTTCCACCACCGCCGCTTCATTAGCGCTCTCCACTGGTACATAAATCTCTCCTTTTTTAGAAAAAAGTCCCACCAGAAGCACCCCTTTGGTCGCCCGCAACGTCCCGTCCAAACTTAATTCTCCATAGTAAATTCCCCCAGCTGCCGGCACTTGCCCGCTGGCCGTCAGAATTCCCACCGCAATCGGTAAGTCGTAAGCACCCCCGTCTTTGGGCAAATCTGCCGGAGCCAAATTCACCGTTATTTTTTTGGGCGGAAAATCCAACCCCGAATTGTTAATGGCTGTTTTTACCCGCTCCCGCGCCTCCTCCACTGCCTTGCCAGCCAGCCCCACAATGTTAAACCCCGGGAAACCCTGTTCCGCCACATCCACCTCCACTTCAATTGCCACACTCACCAACCCTACATGCGCCACACTTCTTATTCTAGCCAGCATCCTTCCTCGATAATATCATACTCCATCTTTACATTTCCCAAACGACCGTTAGAAAAAATAAATATCAACCAATTTCAAAAATTTCCTTCAATTCTTTTTCATTTTCTATCCAATCCAATTCTGCCAATTTTACCCCGTGTGGCACACCGAGCACTTCCCGCAAATATTTTACCTGATCAAACACGTCATATGGACTCACCCACACACTCTCCTGCATCCGCTCCATTCCCAACTGCCGCAAATAAATTCTCAACCTATCCCTTTTTCCCCGCTCCAGCTCCGCTATATCAAAAAACACCATCCTCCATTTTCCGTCCCACCTAACTTTAGGTGGCTTCATTTCTGCCAGCTTAAACTTCAACGTCTGTATTCTCCCCTTATCCGTAATTTTTATCACAAATCCTTCCGGTGTTTCCTTCTTCTCTACCCAACCTTTACGCTGCAATTTATTCGCTACCTGCTTTACGATGGACGGAAAATAATCATCTATTACTGGCAAAGATTTATGTAATACGGTATCCAAACTCTCCCGTTTCATTGGAAAAAACACTTCCACCATATCGCTGGCAAACTCTAGCATCTTCCCCGCTGTAATTCTCCTCTTCGCCATATTCAATATTTACCATATCCAAACGGCCGTTACAATAAATAAATTTCGCCAGCTTGACAACAACAACAACAACTAATATCTCCCCCAAATGGCCAAAGCACCGTTTCTTATAGATCCCCAACTGAATCAAGCCCTTGGTAATCTCGCCTGGGTCCTCACGTCTGAGTTTAGACCACTATCCTCTCAGGAAATAAAAGCCATATCTAATGTTGTATATGAATCGAGTATGTTAGCCAAAATCGGAGTTGCTGACCCTTCAGAAATCAAACAGACAACGGAAGAATTCTTGAAAAAATCCGGCAAAGCAGAAAAGGAAGGCTAAACCCCAACCAAATAAAACTTCCCCTCCCTCTCCTCCACTTCCCCACTCAAACCTTAACTTGTTCCACAATTGATTCGATCTGGTTTTCCAATTCATCCAGTTGCTTGCCCAAAAGTTTCCAAACATATTCAAAGTCCACATCGAAATACTCATGTACCAGGATATTTCGGAAAGCCATAATATTTTTCCAGGGTACATCCTGCCATCTTTGTAAAAACTCCTCCGGTAAATTTCTTATCGCTTCCCCAATCGTCTCCAAGCATTTCACCACTGCTTTTTGAGTTTTCTTGTCTGCCATAAACTCTTCCCTATTCACATCTTTCGTGAATTCCCTGATGTCTGTAATCTGGTCCCGAATATGCTCTAAAAATATGATCGGGTCTTTTCTCATATCACTTTAATGGTGTTGCTAAATACATACGGGGCCAGTCGAGTGTTAACCGAGCCGTAAGTCACCACATCCACCTCTCTTCCCAACGCTTCCTTCAAATCCATATATAGCCCCCCCAAATCCAATAAACTCGCCTCCTCCGGCAACTTTACCAGCACATCCACATCGCTATTCGAACGCAGCTCACCTCTAGCCGCCGACCCAAACAGCTCGGCCTTCTTAACCTTATATCTTAAGAGCACGGGTATAATTTTCGATATTATTTGATTTGTACCCATACCCATCAATTATACATTAACGATATAAAACTTCCCCTCCCTCTCCTCCACTTCCCCACTCAAAGTCAAAAGGGATAGTTGTGACCCCACTTTTGCCACATCCTGACCTAATTTCCTGGCAATCTCATCCGCCTCCAACCCCTCATCCCTAATCAACTCCAAAATCGGATCACTTATACTCTCCTGCTCTCCAGCTCTCCTACTCTGTCCCACCCACATCTTTGCCATTCCTTTCGCAATCAACATATTAGTTCCTGCAGACACGGAGCTGGTCACCGGTCCCGGCACCGCCCACACCGGTTTTTTTCTTTTGATCATCATCCCAGCTGTCAACAATGCTCCGGATTTAACGGCCGCTTCTACCACAATCAATTCATGGCATATATCCGCCACCACCTGGTTTCTGGCCGGAAATGTCCAATTCGTCCCCATCTGATCCTTCCACAACGACACCAGCAACCCCCCGCTCTCCACAATTCGTTCCTCTAATTTCAAATCTCTAATTTCTAATTTCCGGTATTCTATACCCCAACCGAGTACGCCTATCGTCTTTCCCCCGCATTCAATACATACTTCGTGCGCTGCCTGGTCCACCCCGTACATCATGCCAGAAACAATCGTCCATCTTTGCTGCACCAACTCCGGCACAATTTTTTCCACCACCCTCCTCCCGTAACTCGTCATCCTCCGAGATCCCACCACCCCCATACACTTGGCAAATATCTCCTCGCTCCAATTCCCCCGCCAGTATAGCTTGTTGGCCACACTTCTAGTATAATTCATCCCGTGGGAAAAAAAGCCGTTGCCGTCATCGGCTCCGAAAACGAACAGGAGCTCAAAAAAAAGGCCGCTGAAAAGCTGCATCAAAAAAAGCTGCGCCAAGGCAAGGGCGAGCGCGTGGTGGATACCACCGAAGAATCCCTGCGCGAGCTGGAAGTCATTGAAAAAAAGCAACAGGAAGCCGGCATCGCCACCCCAGAGGCTCCCAAAAAAGTCAAAGCTGCCCGTGTCCGCTCCAAGCCCTACCAAGCCGCCAAATCAAAAGTAGATGTAGCCGCCACCTATGCTATATCAGACGCTATCAAACTGTTAAGAGATGTATCATTAACCAAATTCGATGCCACTGTAGAATTGCACCTAACCCTTAAAGAAAAAGGAGTTTCTAAAGAAATTGAACTCCCCCACTCCACCGGCAAAACCCGTCGCGTTGCCATCGCCGACGACAAAACCATCGCCGCCATTGAATCCGGAAAAATCGATTTCGACGTTCTTTACGCCTCCCCCGACCAAATGGCCCAACTCGTCAAGTTCGCCAAAGTCTTAGGACCCAAAGGATTAATGCCCAATCCCAAAACCGGTACCGTAGTTCCGGATCCTGAGAAATCCGCCGCAGCCGCAGCCAGCAAAACCTCCGTCATTCTCAAAACCGAAAAAGACGCCCCCCTAGTTCACACCACCATCGGTAAGCTATCGGCCAGCGACCAACAGCTATCAGCCAATATTCAGGCTATTCTCACCGCCTTCGCAGGCCAGCTTATCAAAGCCGTCCTCAAATCCACCATGTCCCCCGCCATCAAGCTTGTGCTACCATAATATTTAATGCCCTCTCACAGTAGGCGAGCTTTTGTCGTAACCGAGATTATTGTTCTGGTGGGATTGATCGTAGGTCTCGTTGCCGGCACGATCGCTGTTTCAGACAAACTGCAAAAATTTACCGTCAAGAAAAAGGCCGCCGGAGACGAATGCATGCTAGTCGGCGATGGAAACCAGCGCGGCTGCTGGTGCACTCAAAGTGGTTGGAAAAACCATTGCTTCGACCCCAATTCCCCTCTTCCCGACCCCGCAGATTTCGGACCCTGTGAAACAGAATGCAAACTTAAGAGCGTAACCGAGGCCCCAGCTCCCGCTGCCTGCACTGGGATAAAATGCGGAGGAGGAGAATGTACCGACGGAAGAAAGTTTGAGGGAGATGATTGTTACTCGGGTATTTGCGAGACCCGGGCCGAGTCCTTTTGCGGCAAAGGCAACATCAAACCTCCTGAATCACCCCCCACTCCTACCCCCGCCCCAGTCAACGATCCCTGTGATATCGTGGGGTCTACCCATACCTGCCCCAAGAAAGCTGGCGATGAAGCCTGGGGTCAATGCAAACAGAAAGGCCTACCTGACGAGGAATGCACCTCTCAAGCCCAAGCGGCTTACAACACCGCCGAAAGCCAACTTCCTTCCCAGGTTACTACCAACTCTAACTACCAGCGCCTCAAACAAGCTGGCGAGGCACAAACTGTTTTCGACCAAACCATTTTAGACGCTGCCAAACAGGCCGCCGGGGTTACCGATTCCAATCAATTGGACACCAAAACTCAAGAAGCCTTGCAGCAAGCCCAAGCCGATTTCAAAAATCGCGCCCTTACCTCCACTGATTACGGTGTCGACCCAGAAAAACTCAAAGAAGCCGCCGCCAAAATCGGTAAAGAAATCGGCACCCAAGCCAAAGTCACCGGCAAAATAGATCTCGACAAAGCCGTCATTAAAACAGAAACCACCGACTCCGTCCCTCTGGAAAATACCCCCACCCAAACTTCCACCACCGTTCAAATCGACACCCAGGCCGCCTACAACGTCCGCCAAGAAATCAACAGCATCACCGATCAAATCACTGCTTTGGGAAAAAGAGCAGCCTCTATAGAAGGGGGTATCGAAGCAGATATAGAAATCATGAACCTGTACAAAAAACTTGCCCAGTTAGATCAAAAACTCAAAACAGCAGCAAAAAGTGAAGCCGATCTCTATTCAAAAGCCGGTCTCACCACTTCTCAAATCACCCAGCTCAAAACCAAAATTGACGCCGCCATCGCTGAAAATGAACACCAACAAGAAATTAATGAACACCAACAAGAAATTTTCGACCAATACGTTTCCGGCAATTACAACCGCCGCAACTGCCCCAACTGCGACCAGGAACAAGCGGCAGACAAAACCCTCTCGCTCCTCACCCCCGAAAACCAGTCTCTGGCCAAAGTCGCCCGCGCCACCGACTTGGCTCTGCAAAACAAAAGCATCGCCGACGTTCCCCTCTCCGCAGACGAACTAAAGATAGTCAACCAAAAAGTAGACCGTCAACGCACTCTCCAAACCTATATCGCCGGCAACAGCAACGAAATTAAAACTAAATGTCTCAACAAACCCGGCCTCGACTCTGTGGCCAAATCCTACTGTTCCAACCCCGACACCGCCCTCTCTATTCTCATTCCCGATCTCACCCCCGCCGAACTCAATTCCGCCAAGCCCACTCACGACAAAAACGTTACCCTCCAGCTCACCCAGGCAGAAGCCGAAAAACTAGCTAAGATAAATACTGCCGCCCTCAAACTTTTGCAGGCTAGTTCTATTGGCGCCCCTGACCGACTCGTCGAAGCTCAACAAAGCGCCATTGCCAACCTCAACTCCGCCGACCAGGCAGAAGCCCGAAAACGTGCCAGTGCTATTCAGAAATACATCGATTGCCGCGACAACACCTGCACCAACCAGTTTGCCCAACTGCAACAGTTTTTATCCAGAGAAACTTTGGCAGAAATAAACCGGGTCCACACTGGAAACCAAGTTTACGAACAAGCCGTGGCCCAAGCCCAAGCTGCATATCAAAATAAAGTTATCGAACTTTTCCAACCTCGCACGGAAACCTTGCCTTCCGGAACCTCCATCGCCTCAGTATGCACCAGTTTGAATCAACTTAGCATCACCACCACAACCCGCGGCTTATCCAAATTCCAACCCCCCATCACCATCAGTACCACCACCAAAACCTGCCCTTACGGCTGTAGTTCAGGCGCCTGCATCGACACCCCGACTCCAGAGCAACAGAATTTCATCAATAGTCTGGCCAACTCCCCATCCGCTTATGATCAAGCTTACGCCTCAAAACTCGCTGAACTACCCAAAATCCAAGGAGGTAAAGTCGGCACTGCCCAACCTGAACAACAAGCCCAAGTCTACGCCAGTCAAACCCCTGCCGCGGCCGCCCAATTTGCCCTCTCCCTCTGCACCAACCCCATCGATCCCCAAGCAGAACAAAAATGTCTCAACAGTCTTTCCCCAGACAAATGGGTCTCCGCCTACCGCATTTCCCAAAATTCCGATCTGAAAAATCTACCCCAGGCAGACATTCTTTCGGGCTTAGTCGACCCCACCGAATTGGAAAAAAGATATCGTCAAGTAGCCTCCGACCCCGTCAACCGCCTGACCCTCTCTTACAACAACCTCACCCAAGGTCTAGCCTACCAAACCTCAACCGCCCAAAAAACAATTTACGATAATTGGCTGGCCGAACACCAACTCACTGACTCTCCCGCCACCTACAACAAATTTATTAACGATGTTGCCCCACTATTGGTCAACCCCTCAAACACCTATGCCCAAGCCAAATTAGCTCTTACCATCGCCCAAGCCATCATTGGCAACCAAGAGGCCCAAAAAGACTTGAAAACCTCCTGGGACTTCACCCGTAATGGTGTAGCCTTAGCCGCACCAGCCGCCTCCATAGCAGTTTTAATCGCCGCTCCAGTTTTTTTGCCGGTGGCTCTGGGAGGTATAAGTGGAGCCGCCGCCGTCCCCATCATCTTCAACGCCGCCGGTCAAACATTTGGCATATACGCTACCACCGGCTCCCTTGGCCAAACAGCCTACGTCTGTACTTTCGACGTAGGCTGGACTTCTGAACAACAAAAGACCTGCACCCAAGCCGCTGGCAACACCTTATATATGGCTTTTTCTACTAGTCTCGGATTTGCCACCAATGCCATCACCTCCCCCCAGCAAGCCCAAGCAGCCATAAAACTGGCCCAAGTCGGCACACGCCTGGACTTTGTCGCCGACGTTAAATCTGCCCTAAATGCAGCCACTGCCGCTAAAAACGCGGCCATGGCTACTTCCGGACTCCAGCACTTTGCTGCCGCCAACTCCGTCATCGGAATAGGTCTGTTTGGATCACAAGCCATAGACGAGTGTATTACCAACCAAAACAAAGACGCAATGTCTTGTGCCATTAATTTCGGGATGTTCATTTCCTCGCTCGGCCACCTCACTAGCTACGGCCTGGCCCAAGCACGTATCACGCCCAACACCATCAACCTAAACCAGATCACCAGTCAAATCGGTAACCGGGCCGACCAGCTCGACGGTCTCAATGGCTGCAAAGACCTTCTCCGTGATCAATCCACCATCGGTCAATGTATATCCTCCTTGTGGGACGGATTTGGCGACGATTTAGGTAGTAAATTTACATCTACCAGGACCCAAGAAAACGCCCCCCATATTGGCCTAAACCAAGCCATTGCCAACTACAGAAATTATATTGGTGATCGTGATGCTAATCTAGCATCCGTCCGCGAAGGAATCATGAGAGCTTCCCAGACATTAGCCCAAATGCAAACTTTCTCGGCCCAGGCCACCAAATCCCACCCTAACACCAAGCTCACTTCCGATCTGCAACTAGCCATCGACCATTATCAAGATATTATTCAAAATACCACCACCATCTCAGAGGAGATTAACCAAGCATATCAAGAATTTCAAAAGGCCGCCAGAAGAGTACTAACCTACCAAAACCTCGTCGGGTTCGACCCCAGAAACGCCTTTCAGAAAATTCTCCCTTCCTCTTCGGAAATCCAAGCTCTCCAAGCAGCCCAAACTGAACTGAAAGATTCTGTTAACTCCCAAAACTTTGATCAAGAAAAATTTAAAACCGCCTCTGCCCACGTTCTCATCGCCATCCAAAAAATAACCGGAACTGTCGCCCCCAAGAGTGCATCTGTTTTAGATGAACTTGCCGATCAAGCAGAAATCAAAGCCCAAGCCCTAACTGAAGCTGCCAAACAAACCAACAACGATCCTGCATACGCTCAAGCCGCCAAAGAAGCCGCCGAAACAGCCAGTGATCTGCGTCAAGCGGCCGCCGCAGCCGCAGCCCAACCCGCATCACCTCAAATTCAGATTGGTTTAGTCAAAAACATACAACTCTCGATAGAGTCCCAATTATTTGCGGCCAGATTAAAAACAGACAGCAAAACTGTGCAACTTTTACTCACCGCCGCAGAACTTAATCCGGACGCTTGTACTAATTGTCCCATTTACGTCCGGCAGCAATTAAACGCCCTCCAAAGTGCCACGCCCAGCAATATTGGAAATCTCATCGCCGATATTAGTAACCACCCTCGCACCGATAAAAACTCGGCCATTCTTGACGGCCTGTCCACCCTCGCCCACCAGAAAGCGGCCACTCTAGCTCAATCCGCCCAACAAGCCGCGTCCGCTCTGGCTACTAGACCACATACGGGGCGGACATTTACCGATACTAAAGTATCTCCCCAAAAAGAAGCAGAGATCTTCTTTAACACCGCTCTATCTAAACTTAAAGACATATTTGTCCGCCGTCCCGCCCCGGTTGCAAAAGGTCCTCTTATAAATATAGAACTAGCCACCCAAAATGCCCCTCCACTGGCTCCCAAACTGACGTTGCTTAAAACAACCCAAATATACCTAGAATCCCAATTATTTGCGACCAGATTAAAAACAGACAGTAAAACTGTGCAACTTTTACTCACCGCCGCAGAACTTAATCCGGACGCTTGTACTAATTGTCCCATTTATGTCCGCCAGCAACTAAACGCTATCCGAAATGCCACATCCGGCAACATCGGAAATCTCATCACCGAAATTAACACTCATTCCCGCACCAAAGAAAACTCACCTATTCTTGACAGCCTAGCCACCCTGGCTAATAAGAAAGCGGCTACCCTAGCTCAATCCGCCACCACTCCAAAACCCGCAGACGCAACTCCAGTCCAAATTTCTCCGACGCCTAGCTTCGCCAATCGCTTCCTCACCGCCGCCCGAAATCTAGTCAAACAAGTTCCCAGCACCTTAAAACCTGCCACTCCATCTAAAACCCCCCTAACCCCCATTACTGCTACTCTCAAAGAAGTCAGGTCTACTGTAAATAATGTGTTAGGGGAATTACCCCCCATCGCCAGACAAATCGCCAAGTTAGCCGCGGTCAGACAACTGTGGATGTTAGACAGAGCCATCGCCACTGCTAGCCGTTTAGAAGCCGCTCTCGCCGCCATTCAAGGCCTTCCAGAATCAATCTCTGACGCCGTCGCGCGTGTCGCCGTCACCTACTGGAAGGCCCAAGACCTCCTCTCCAAGCGCCCCCCCCACTCCTTCCCCGCCCTTACCACCGTCCGCGTCACCAGCTCCGACCCCGCCCACACAGTCAACATGCTCGTTACCATCCACTCCGCCACTGGTAATGCTGCCGTTATTTCCTTCCCCGGAAGCCCCAATGTACCTATCTCTGGCAGCCGCACCATAGGCAACGTCACCATCACTATCCAAAACAGCCGCGTCTCTTTCACTTCCACCTTACCCCTCACCGCTACCCAAGAACCTGGCCCGGGTCCTGAAGTCCCTCCGGCTCACGCCACCAACACTTCTCTCGTCAAAATCTGGCAATCTCTTAAAAACGGCCTCACCACACTTACTAACAAGCCAATTACAGAAATTCCACCCCTCCTTCAACCGTTAGCTAGAGCAGCCGATGCTGCCGAATCCGGATTTAATAGGATCACCTCCCTCCTCTCACTCCGCTCTCCCAAATCTCAAAAACAAACCACATCTTTCTCCTTAAAGGCTAGTGAACTCCAATATATCTACACCACCCCAGACGGCGAAAAACTACAAGCTGAACTTCACCCGTCCGGCATGATCACGCTTTATTGGCTCGACCCCAACCAGCCTCAATCTAATTCCTTCGAGGCATCACTTTCCCCTGGCGAGGGGCGCATTGTGCGTTACAAGCAAACCCACATCAAAATTACTACCGACTCCAACGGCCGACTGTCTCTCTCTCCCTACTCACCCCCATGGTTAGAAAAATTAGGAAACCTGATCCCTAACACTGAAATCGGCGAAAACATCACTCGTTACTACAGAACAGTCAAACCCAGATACGACTCTCCAGATTACATAAAACAACTTACCGTCCGCACTCTTGACGGCACAACCCATCACGTACTTCTAGATCCGGACAACAACGTTGAAGTTGAAATCCTCTATAAAACACCCCAAACAGGAGACTACTTTTCCGACGATAGACCTACTATTCGAGCCAGAGCCTCCTTAGATCAAATCCAAGATCTTCTCAATTCCATTCCCTCAGACGCTAACAGTGTTGAAGTATCTATTTGGTGGTCGGTTTTTCATCCCGAAAACCTCTTTACTGACAGCTACACCAGCAAGAATTACGCATCACTTTCTTCGATATCCTCAATCACCCTCGCCGACAAGCTTCAAAACCTTCCCCAATTCTCAATCTTCAACATCCTCTTCGACACTGTCCCCAAGCCCAAGATAATTACTCCCCTAACGTCCCAAACCACCCGTTTTGAATCCCGCGTGGAAGGGCCCAAGGGATTAACTAAAGTCGGCCCCGACCTGCTTGATCAAGCCTCCCGCATCGCCACCAATATTTGGAGGTACCCATTCACCCGACCCTACACCGGTTGGCACCCTACCCTGAAAGACTTCAATCCCTTTGTCACCAAGCCAAATGAAGTGTTAACTAACATCAAACTCTTGCTTTGGGACATTGCCTACTACAACCAACTTCCAGAGTTTAGGAACCTTGAGAGCGAGCAAAAATGGACTACTTTTAGAGACAAAGGCTCAAAACACTACCGGGACTTATTTGTAGAAAAAAGCTATGTTCAATGGGTACCGGGCAAAGCTACCCCCTTGAGTTACTACGAAGGAGAAGCGGATCGCATGTCGGCAATCAGTAAGCTCATGGAGGAAAATCCACCCACCAGCATTGCCTCACCGCTTTTCAGCGGAGAAGAAGAGTTCTTCGCTCCAGGGAAGGTAGTTGTTGAACTCGGTTCTGGAGAAGGAGGAGCTCTGCTCCAATACCACCAAACATACCCTGGCGCTACCTATGTCGGCGTAGATATTGGCTACGGCACTCGTAACGTAGTAGCTACCCCCAACTTGTCACTGGCTACCAAACCTCAATTCGTCAACGATAGTTGGGACAGCCTCGAAAAAATACCTAACGACAGTGTTGATTCAATTTTCTCTGTAGAAGGGGCATTTCGGTGGGGAGATGAACAAAAGGTCGCTGCGGCTATCACTAGAGTGGCAAAAAATGGCGCGGTTGTCAGAGGAAACACCCACAATAACATTAACAGTGTCATCACTGCCTTCCAAGAAAGAGGTTGGACTATCTACGAAACCGGCAAAGACAACTTTGTAGCCGTGAAGGGTTCTTCTATTCCCTCCGAAGCCGAAACCGCTGTTGGCGGCGGAACCAAGTCATCTCCTCCTGCTCAACCCCTGCGCAATTTCATGTCCGGCCTGGCCAATTTCCTCGAAAACCCTATTTCAGCTTTCCTTATGAAATTCGGAAAGCCTGTGGACTCTAACCTCTTCCTTATCAAGTCCGAAAAGTTCCAATTTAGCTTTTTTGAACACACCCAGGTCGAGCTTTATCCACAAACTTACCTTCTAAACACGACCATCGTCGTGGACAAAAACGGCCGAATTCTCGCCTCCGGGGTCTACCCGTCGGATATCCCCAAAACCATCCGAAACGGCGTCGATGCCAAAAAATATCATGTTCTCTCCTTGTATCAAAGACATTCAGACCCTCGCATCAGAGTTTTTGAAGAAGATTTGTCCCACCTGCCCCTTCCAGCCTCCGACAACCTCGAAAAGTCACTCAATAAATACAACTCTCTTCTCAATCAACCCAGCTCCAAGGCCAATCCAATAAGAAACATCCTTTCTTTGGCGTCCCTGGGATCCACAAACGCACTCACGACTCTCCAAAACCTCCCCCTCGCAATATATGTGTCGACCCAGACAACCCTCAAGGACTTTCTTCCCCTAATTGTCTCCAAAACCTTAGAGATGACCTTTCCTGTGGCGGGAGTAGAATTTCTTTTATTCTTCGGCCACCGAATTGACCCTGCCGTTCTGACTGCCTGTTACACCATTGACGGTTGTTCCGGATTCCCAGCATCCAGATATTTCATAGGCAACACTTCACTTTTTGGACAAGTTTTATGGCAAGCCACTATAGGAAAAATCTTTGCCCCCAAAACAAACGAGTATGGCACTCTTTTGGGTCAAGGAGACTTTGCCAACGTATATGGAAACAAAACGACCGCTACCGTTCTATACCGCAGCCCCCTGACCAATCAATCCTCCATCCAACACCAGATAAACCAATACCAAAAATACGGAGGCGGCATACTTCCAACCTACGTCGCTTCCATCACAAAAGAAATCGCGGGGGGTCCTTACTTTGCTGGATTCCAAATCGAACAAATCAGTTCTGCAACTACTTTGAAAGAATACTTCAAGCAAGGCAGGTCGTTACCCCCAGAAATTGTGAACACCGCCATATCCCAGCTCAACTCGCTGCACCAACGGGGATTCCTACACGGTGACATCCACCCGTCAAACATCCTTGTTCAATTTGACAACGATGACCGTCCTGCCCGGATTGTCCTTATCGACCCTCTCACCCCCGGAACTTCTGTCGCCCACTTTGTTTCCACCCCAGAAGAAGAACTTCAAGTCTTCCGAGACCTTCTCCAATCAAATAAACCAACAAACATCACTCCCAAACTCGTAAATCTCGCAACCAAAATCACGGCGAATCTGAATATAGAAAGCATTTTAAACATTGCCAAAGCGGGGCCCACTAGATGGAAAGCAGTAATCAGAGATGTCATAACCGGAGTTCTAGGGGATCCTAACTCTAAAATAGGACAGCAGATTGCCAAAGAATCACTCAAAAAATCCCAGCAGGCGGGAATTGACACGCAACTTATTAACACCACTGACATATTCGGGAAGAAATCTTTTGTAATCGAAAGTTCCCTCACCAACGAAAAATCCGTCTTAGCATATCCCCAGCCACTCAACCATGAATCGCCCTACACCAGAGCACATGTAGCCCTAGTGTCCCCACCAACAGACCGCTCGTACATAGCTATCAACCCGCCAACTTCTCTGCCAGACGCCACAAACGAGCACCTCTATAACAATGGAGCAATTATCGTCTCTCCAGATGGAACAATCTTTGAACACGGACCACTCAACTACCGAGGCGAACGCACACAACCCCAAATAGATTCTTCCAGAGGAGGAATCGCTATATCATCCCTTCTCGACAACTATCCATTCGGAAAAATCACCGCATTTTCCCCTAAAAAGATAGCGGAAACCAGAACCAATCCAACCAAGTACTTTCCATACGGCGGAATAATCATCGGTGTTTCAAACTACTTCGTCATTCCAAACAGTAGCAAGTCCCTATCCAGGGAAGAAATTGATTTAATCATAGAAAAAGTTCCCTATAAAACAAGCTACAACCGATCTTTTAGTTTCGTGTACACAAGAGGGGGGAAACTCCGCTACACAAAAGTCGTTGTCGACCCTAATGGATCCACGTTAGAAAGAGCCATTTTCTCCCTTATTACATCCCTTCAAAGCTATACAGAAGACATAGAAGTCGTAATGCTTGAGGAGGGCAACTTCACGGACATCGAAACCCCCAAATCAATATCCAAAGATCTTTCATTTTCCGACGTTTCGCAAGACCCGGTTGTCCTCTCAGACATTCCACTCATTTTTATTTCAACCAAGCCGGAAAAGCCCTTGCCATAATCCTCCAAACCCTCTACACTCATCATATGACCCCCCCCAAACAACTTGCCGGTTTGTTGCGTCAAATAGTCCGCAAACATCTCCCCGATTCTGCCTACCAAGTTTTTATTTTCGGCTCCCGGGCCGAGGGAACAAACCGCAAATTTTCTGACGTAGACATAGGCATCCTCGGTCCCAATCCTGTTCCCAGCCGGACCTTATTTGCCATCGAAGACGAATTGGAAGAGTCGGACATTCCCTATCTGGCCCAAGTGATAGATTTCACCACTGTCGAAGAGAAGTTTAAAAAGGTTGCTAGATCAGTTACAATACCTTTATGACAGCCCTAGAGCTAGCAAAAATAGAAAAAGTATTTTCCGATCTTCCCAAGTTTATAACTGAAACCGAAAAAGTTATTTCCGCCATAGAAAAACAACCATGACCCCCACTTTGGCAGGATTTTGGAGAAGGCTAAGTGCCGCCGCAATTGACGGGCTGATTATATTTGGCATCAACTTAGTTCTGGGCTCTATAACCGCTCTCATCAACAGCAACGCCGTCGGCATCATCGCCAATCTCCTTTCTCTGGCCATCTCCATCACCTATTACGTCTATTTTATCGGCTCCCGCGGCCAAACCCCCGGCAAAATCGCCCTCAAGATAAAGGTTGTCCGCATAGATACCCTGCCCATGACCTATATGACCGCTTTCTTGCGCGAAGTGGTCGGCAAGTTCCTGTCTGGATTGGTCTTTGCCCTGGGCTATTTCTGGATGATTTGGGACAAAAACAAGCAAACCTGGCACGACCACCTTGCCAAAACCCAAGTAGTTAGAGTATAATCCTCCCATTACCAAAGACAGCGGGTGGAACATCCTTAAATTCCCGCCGAGGAATTATGAATCAACGCAAAATTGCTTCCGTAGAGGAAATTAAAGCCCTTCTCAAAGACGCCAAAAACGTAGCTGTAGTGGATTACACCGGCATGACTGTGGCCACCGCCACGGAACTTCGCAAAGCTGTCAAAGCTTCTGGAGGTCAAATGAAAGTCACCAAAAACACTCTGTTTAAGATTGCAAGTGGTCAGACTGATTTGCCTTTAGAAGGATTGTCAGCTTTTATTTTCTCCCTTACCGACGAAATCGCCCCTCTCAAAGCCATTGCGGGCAAGCTCCCCTTCAAGCTCGGTTTGGCCGGTGATCGAATTCTCACAGCCGCAGAACTCACCCAACTCGCTAATACTCCCTCCCGAGAGACGTCCGTTGCCAAACTCATGTTTTTGCTGCAATATCATACTTCCAGGTTCGTCAGAACCCTGGATGCAATTGTTAAGAAAGGCGGTGACAATTAATGAGTGACAAACTACAAAAAATCATAGACTCTGTTTCTGAACTCACCGTCGTGGAAATGGCCGAACTGGTTAAGTCCTTAGAAGAAAAATTCGGAGTTTCCGCTTCGGTCGCCGCAGCTCCCGCAACGAGCGCAGGCGCACCAGCTGCAGATTCCGGCGAGCCACAGCAAGACACCTTTGATGTCATTTTAACCGCCACCGGAGCCAACAAAATTGGTGTCATCAAAGCCTTGCGCGAAATCAACCCCAACTTAGGACTGAAAGAAGCCAAGGATCTGTCTGAAAAGCCGGGTGCCGAAATTTTGACCGGTGCCAACAAGGCTACCGCCGAGGAAGCCAAGGCCAAATTAGTCGCCGCAGGCGCTACAGTTGAGCTGAAATAAAATTGCCGCTTGACATTAATGCCACAAAGTAATAATTTGTGCATCAAATGGCAACACAAATACTTAACCTTGATAATCTTCCTGATTTACTGACAGTCCGTGAGGTTGCCCAAATTCTGCGAGTATCGACACTAACCATCAAACGCTGGGGCAAAAGAGGCAAGCTTACTCCCATCCGCATCAACTCCCGCGGAGACCGCAGATACAAAAAGGAAGCCGTCCAATGGCTTCTGGGCATTACTCCTAAAACTGTCTAAACTTCCCTCTTCACCATATACTCGGCAATGCCTTGTAGATAGTCAATGGCTTCTGAATTGAGTTTTAATTCTCTCAACTTACTCACTGATTTGGCAGCTTTTCCAACCAATTTGCGCATTAGTTCCAAAGAATACTCCAGCGACCCGCTCTCCCGAATTACCTGTTTTGCCACCCCAATATCCTTCTTGCTTGCTTTTTTATTCCCCCACACTTTGCGCACCTCCGACCGGTCCAAAGCTTTCAAAGCCAGTAGTGTGCATTTGCCTTGTAACAAATCCGAATTAGCCGATTTGCCTGTCTCTTTGGGATCCCCAAACACCCCCAACACATCATCTTTTATCTGGAAAGCCACTCCTACATCCATAGCAATCTTCCCCAATAGATCCAAAACACCATCATCTAAGCCACCCAAGCACCCACCCATCAACAAAGGAATTTTACAAGTGTAAATGGCAGTTTTAGATTTGTGCATAGCAATTACATCTTCCTCCGTCCATTTTCCCCTCGTACTCATAGTCAAATCCAGTGCTTGACCCCAAGCTGTTTCTATTATTCCGTCAGTTAGAAAACTGGCCGCTCTCACTATTCTTTTCTCCTCCAGTCCACACGTCATCAATAAGTCGTATCCTAAATTCCACACCACGTCCCCCACAGTCACAGCCATCGAATTGCCGTACATCTCTCCCCCTTTTTGAGAAAAATACTTATGGGTCGTAATTTTCCCTCTTCGCTCTTGACTCTCGTCCATAAAATCATCCTGAATTAGAAGTCCTGTCTGCACCAACTCCAC
>Ga0209518_1002285_pt1 | contig 18297 bp, 15 predicted proteins | sample RifGroB1_FD_183993 | JGI IMG/M metagenome (GOLD analysis project Ga0209518, IMG submission 183993) | Groundwater microbial communities from Rifle, Colorado, USA - Groundwater B1 (SPAdes) (version 2) | ecosystem: Environmental > Aquatic > Deep subsurface > Groundwater | place: Rifle, Colorado...
CCACCGCCACCGCCGCCGCCACCATCCCCTCCGCCGCCACCGGTCACTTCCAAACTGACATTAACCGAATCGGAAGCCGCCACAGCAAAAGTTGCCACCAAAGAAAAAGTTAGAATAAGGATAATTAAAATCGGGAAGAAATTTTTTAGATTTTTATTAATCATCTTTTAGAGAGCCGTTATCACCACATTAATAACAGCTTGATAAGTACCAGCGATTAAATTGCGACTAGGATCTATTTGGGCTCGTAACTTGATGGTAGTATCACTACCGGTCGGATGATTACTAGAATTCTTTAGACTAACCGTTTTAGCACTAGTGCTAAAATCTAGCCAACATTTATTTAAAGTATCCAAAGCTCCCACACCACAAATAACACCATTATCCAAAAAAGAACTGTCCAAATCTGAGCCTTCGACCGTATAGCCAAAATTGGCATAGCCAGTTGGAGAATTCCAAGAAAAATCTGGCGTCCCAGTCCCGGCGACACTTAGATCGGAAAAACTGTCGACACTAGAATGCAAAGCGGGGCTGGTGTTGGCCGCCACCGTCATAGAATAACCGGCCGGATCATTGGTAATAATAGTCCAGAGAGCTTGTCCATCGGCAATACCACCAATCGTCGTATCAATCGTCGGGCTCAAAGTAACATCGGCTGGCGCAGAGACGCTAAGATAAACATCCTCAGCCATCGCCTGATAACCGGCCTGGAGATTTATCGCATCAGAAGAGGTCCCCGTACTGATTTCTCCCAAAGTATCTTCTAGTTTGTAGTTAGCCGAGGTAGATAGCTGGCCACCAAAATTGATGCTGTCTGATTGAATCCGATAATTATCACTACTGGCGACATAAGCACCAACCGGCAAAGCAACAATCAATGCCAGTCCGACAAAAAGGAATTGTTTAATCTTATTCATGTCGTCTTTTTCTTAAGCCTAGTCTCAATAATAAAATTATTACTAAAATAATGACCAGCCATTGCCAATAATTCGGAATAAGTAAAAAATAAAAACTCTGGCTAATTACCTGATTGTTATAACCCAAATTAAGATCCAATTCTGCCCGATAGAGAGATGGCCAATAATGAGGCTTAAAATCAATTTCTCTCAGACGAATCGATTGAGGTAAAACAAACCAAGGGTCGAGATGGTAAGTAGCTATTGGTCGACCCCAACCACTTTTTAGCGTGACGAGACCATAAGGATTGAGATAGACATTGCCACTATTTTTGTAGGCCACTTGAAACTTCAATGGTTGGCCGGCCATCACTAGGCGACCACTGATCAAACCGAATTTTTCCACCTGACCTTTTTCTACCGCCTGACCCTTGATCCGAACTAGCAGTAAAACTCCGGCACTAGTTTTGATTTGAGCATTAGCAGAACTTGTTTTGGTTAACCCCGGCCCGAGATTGATCAGGCCCGCTACCGAACTTGGTGGCCAATCAGCTGGAATACTGATCTTGATCGGCACTTCTATTTCCTCACCATTTTTTAACAAAAATTCTTCTCTATCCAGAGAGACAATGTCTGACAAAGAATAACGAGCGGTGGCCGTGGCCACAACATAACCCTCACGGCCATAAGTTTGGGCGCTCAAATCATTTAAACCGATAGAAAAAGTTGTCTCTCGGCCGAGATAGTTGACCACCCGCAAATAGATCGTTTGCGACTGACCGGCTGACAGTAATAATTCTTTCCGGGCGGGCATCACCGCAAAAGTCCCGGGCTTATTAGGTAAAATCAAACTCGCAGCTCCGACAAAAGATAAACCAAGGATAAAAAATCCGGCCAGTCCACAAGATAAAATTAATCGTTTACTAATCATAATCATTTTTTAACTGGGGTTAACAAAAAAATATAATTTTCGCTCGGATTAAAAACCGGTGTGACCACTCCAGCCTTGCGATTGGCATCAAGGCTAATTGTTACTCGATCAGAAAACATTTTTTGAATATCATTTTTTATTTTTTCATCTTCAGCTTGATCACCGGTCGAAGGAACAACGACCAAACCTTGATTGCTTTTATCAGAAAGATTGTTGGCCGAAGTTCTCTGGATCACATCAGCGATTTCCTTACGTAAATCATTGCGTAGATCATTTTTTATTTTTTCTTCCAAACCAGACAAAGTAGTGTTATCGATTTTTGAGGCTATCACTTGGGAGGCTTCTCGTTCGGCGGTTAGGCCAAAGAAAATTTTCCAGTTTTTGACCGCTGTTTGCCATAAATTAGAGAGGAAGCTAACCATCCCCTGACTAGCAGTAATAATTCGATCTTTGATTACGACGAAAAACTCTTTTGAAGAGTCAGCCGCGCCTAGAAATTTGATTGCTGCCACCTGAGAGCTAGTTTGTCCAGCCTGATCGGCCACATATTGATAGCCGATTTTAGTGTTGTTAAAAAAAGTCGAACCAGTCTCAATCGTCACTTGAGCCAAGCCAAAGCCGATTTTGGTAGTGATTTGATTAACCCTGGAAATAATATTAGAAAAAACAATAAAAGACTGGGTCCCTTTTTCGGTGGCTATTCCCAAACCAACTCTCGTCAAATCCACCATCAACAAAGTTTTAGAAGCCAAATTGTTAGTCTTGTCCGCCAAGGGCTGCCAAAAAAGTTCGCTGACTCCCAACAAGGTATCACCTGGTAAATTTCTAGCTGACAGGCTGGCTCCAATTAAACCATTTTTAGTCTTTTGGCCAAGAGACATAAACTGCTGGCCAAGGCTCCTAATCAACCGCGAAAGATAAGCGGTGGTAGTTTGATCAAAATCATCTAAAATCTCGGCTTGATTACTCATGGCCAAAGTAGTTTTTTTAATTTGGACGGAAGAAGAAGCGACCCGAGTCGAAATAGTTTTCAATGAACCGCCAACTCGGCCAGAGATAGAAACTTTAGCATCGTTAATCGTCTCAACCATTTTTTCTTGCGAGCCCACAGCCCCATAAGCCAACCAATCAACCGTATAAGCTGTTTTATTAGCTAAAACATCCCATAACTGTTCACCAAATAATGACAACTTGCTACCACCAACTGAGGCCGACGCCACCAGCTCTCGCCAACTCTGAGCTAAACTTGGCTCCGGAACATTGATAGGTATCGGATCAGAGCTGGGAAGCGAAATAGAAATTGTTTTCTTAGTCGCTTTAATATTTTGGGTAATTTTTTTACCCACGGTCCCGACCGAAGTTAAACTTTTTTGTCCGAGGATCGAGACAGTTTGTCCTAAAAACAAAGACTCTGGCCAAAATAAACTGCCTACTCGCTGACCAACAAAAAAAGTGCTAGCAAAAACCAACATCGCGACAATCACGGGCAAAAAATCTCGACGATGACAAACCGTTGTCAGATTAGGTAGTGATATTTTTGTCACCGGTAAAGCAATATTTTTGGCCTCCCCTTGGCGATAATATTTTTTATCGACAGCCCGAGAAGACGAAGTTGTTGGTTCCGTCGCAGATGCATCCATATTGGCTTAATAATACAGCAAGAAACTCTTTTTCTAAAGCCTTTTTTGCGTGTGGATAAGTTTGATTAAATAAGCTAGGATAACCATTATGAAGATCGTTACTGTCACTCTCCTCTCCAAAGGAATTTTCAAAGATAATCTGACTTATTTCAGTGCCAAAGAGCTAGAAATAGGCTCGATTGTCACAGTCCCAGTTCGGGGTAAAACTACCGAGGCCTTGGTTATTGACACTAAAGATGCCAGTGATTTAAAGACCGAGCTTCGTCAGAGCGATTTTGCTCTCAAAAAAATATTATCTATAAAAAATCGCAATTTTTTTCGGCCAGAATTTATCCTCGCTGCCACTAAAACCGCCGAGTATTTTTCCACCACTCTCGGCCAAGCTGTTAAAAGCTTTACACCACTGGTCATTCTCGGACAACCCATCAATGGTCAATTGACAAAAGAAAAGAATGGCGAAGAAGAAGAAATTGGAGCCTCTAATGCCTCCAAAACCAAGATTGAAAAATTCATCCTCCAGGAACCAGATGAGGACCGTCTAGCTTTATACAAAAAAATAATTCGCGAGGCCTTTGCTCAAAAGCAATCAATCTTTCTTTGCGCTCCGACCAACGCCGACGTTCGCCATTTAAAACAGATTTTAGGTCGAGGGATTGAAGACTACATTTCTGCCCTAGGTAGCGACGAAACACCCAAAGAGCAAATCGCTAACTGGAAAAAAGCTTCCAACGATCAACATCCCATGTTGATAATTGCCACTCCACTTTTTCTCTGTCTGCCTCGTTCAGACATCAAAACTTTTATTGTGGAAAGAGAAAATGCCACTGCCTACAAACAAATAATTCGACCCTTTATTGACACGCGTTTCTTTATCGAGAGACTAGCCGAAGCCAAGAGAGCCAAAATTATTTTTGGGGACATCCTGCTCCGAAGCGAAACTATCGAACGTAGTCACCAAGCGGAATTATCACCCCTGTCGCCGATTACGTATCGATCCTTCACCAGCGCTCAAAAACAGATTTTGATCAATCAAAAGGAAAAAGATCCGGCTAATTTTGGTCGGGCCATCAGCCCCGAACTGATCACTTGGCTGGAAAAAACAGCTGGAGAAAATTGGTTTATCTTTTCTGGTCGACGCGGGCTCAATCCCTTGACAGTTTGTGGCGACTGTGGACATGTTTTCTCTTGCCCTCGTTGCAAGACCCCTCTTATTCTTCATCAAGAACAAAATAACAAAAAAGATTTTGAGGCTAATTACTTTCTTTGTCATAAATGTGGCTATTCCGGCCGGCCAGAGGATAAATGCCATCATTGTGGCGGGTGGAAAATCGCCCTGTTGGGGGCCGGTACCGACAAAATAGAAACGGAACTAAAACAACTTTTTCCTAAAACAAAAATTCTACGTCTTGATAGTGACACAGTAAAAACGGCTAAAAAAACAGAAATGATTATTCGTGATTTTTATGCTTCTCCCGGCTCAATTCTCATTGGCACCGAAATGGCTCTATTTCACTTACGAGAAAAAATAGAAAATATTGCTGTCATTGGGATTGATTCTTATTTTTCGGTTCCTGAATTTAGGATTGGCGAAAAAATCTTTAACATTCTCTTACGTTTACGCCATTTAGCGATCAAAAATTTCATTATCCAGACTCGCAATCCAGAAGAAGAAATCTTGGACCTGGCTCTCAAGGGAAATTCGACCGAATTTCATCGACGAGAATTAGGCGCGCGCCAGAAATTAAAATACCCACCTTTTTCTACTTTAATCAAGATTTCAATTGGTAGTGCCGATCATCGTCTAGTCGAAGCCCTGGAAACTCTGAAAGAAGAACATCTCACCGCCTGGCAGACAATTATTTATGACAGTTTTAGCAGTCCAATTCGCGGCGGAGAAGCTCAAACCAATCTCCTTTTGCGCCTACCATCTGGAGATTGGCCCCAACCGGAAATAATTACCATGCTTCGGCAATTACCACCGGCTTTTATCGTCAATGTTGATCCAGAGAACATCTTTTAATGTAAAATTCAAAGTTTAAAATGCCTGCCTACCGCAGGCAGGCAAAGTTGCAACTAAAAAGTGGGAGTTAAAAAAATTTAAATTTAAAACTGCAATTTTGAACTTAGCGCTTTACCCTTTGAATTAAGCCTAAACTATGTTATAATGCAAAGAATGAAAATTTTACAGAAAAACCACAAAACTCTCCGAGCTAAGGCTATTGACTTACCCCTAGAGGATATTGGCTCTAAAAAAATCCAGACTTTGCTAAATAACATGAAAAAAGTTTTAGATGATTGTCCCGATGGCGCCGCTTTAGCTGCTCCTCAAATCGGTGTTTCGTTACGTATCTTTGTTGTCTCCCAAAAAATTTTTATGGATGATGAAGGTTTAATACCCGACAGTTCCAAAGATCTAGTTTTTATCAATCCAGAACTCAAAAAAATCTCGAAACGCCACAAAAAACTAGAGGAAGGCTGTCTATCGGTCCGTGGTTATTTTGGCGAGATTGAACGAGCGGAAAAAGCGACCGTTGAAGCCTATAATGAATTTGGTCAAAAGTTTTCCTATGCCGGCTCTGGTCTCATGGCCCAAATTTTCCAACACGAACTCGACCATCTCGACGGTATTTTATTTATCGATAAGGCTAAAAATCTAGCCAAAGTCGATTTTTAAGCGTAAAAATCGCGTCAAAATTAGTAAATTTTGACGCAAATAGACAGTATGCCACTACGACGTTCTCCACGAGGTTCAACCTCGTGGACAACCTCGTGGAGATTCGTATTGCAACCAGTCAAACATCTCCTCCCTAATTTCTTCGCCATTTATAAAATACTCTGGAAATTCTTCTTTGTTTAAGATTTTATTTACTGTCCTGTTTTTTCCCAGATAATCCAAATAACTGGAAAATTTATATCCCTCTAAAAACTTCTGTGTTTTAGTAAGATTTTTTAATCCACTTTCTTTCCAACCCTTATCAATTATTTTCACGGGGTTAAGGTGAATATAGGAAAAAACATACTTTAAATAAGGATCGTCATCTAAATGTTTAGCCCGGAATCGACCCTCGAATAGACTCCCACGTTTATGGTACTTAATATTGAAATACATCGTGTAACCGGTTGATAATTTTTGAATAAATTTACTAATTCCACCGGCTTCTTTTTCTTTAACTAAGATATGGTAATGATTATCCATCAAGCAATAAGCACCAACAAAGGTAATCAGATCCTCACGATCAATATCAAATTCTTCCCCAAAAGATATGTCGCTAAAGTGGTACTGATTACTGCTATTGGCTAGGTACAGCAACTTAACAAAACGCCAGCGATCGCCATCATCGAGAAAGATATCGCGATCACCATTGCCGTGGTTGTAAATATGATAAAATTCACCTTCACTCAATTCTAAGTTACGAGACATAAATATGATTTTAAAAAAACCTCATTTCCACGAGGTTCAACCTCGGGGAAAATTAGATTAGTGATTTACCTCCGTCTAAAATAATATTTTGTCCATTAATTTTATCATTTAAAACCAAAAAACTAATAGAGTTCGCCACTGTTTGAGGTTCCAATAATTTTTTATCTGGCATTTTAGCTGATGTTTCCTCTAACTCATCTAGAGGCGCTGTGAGCCAATAGCCACAATTGACAGGGCCGGGAGATATTGAATTAGCTCGTCCATACGGAAAGAGAAGTTTGGAATAAGCCTGAGTAATATTCACCACGCCAGCTTTAGCCGCGGCGTAAGAAAGAGAATCAAATTGTCCCGAAATGGAATGCCTAGAAGCCACACTGATAATTACCCCTGATTGTTGTTTTTGAAATTCTTTAATCGCATATTTTGAGACGTTCATAACAGAAACTAGATTTTGTTCCAAACTCTTAGTCCAAATATCCGCTGTACCATCCCATTCGTCACCCTCAATATACCCACCAGCATTATTTACCAAAATATCCACTCGATTAAGCTTTTCTAAGGTAAATTTTACTAACTCCTCGGCTTCTTTTTCTATTGTCAGATCAGCTTGTCGCATAAAGACTTTGGCACCAAACTTTTCAATCTGACTAACAACTTTTTCAGCACCACTCTTATTAACTTTGTAAGAAATAACCACATTGGCTCCTTCTTTAGCGAAGAGTATCGCCGTAGCTTCTCCAATACCGCTTGAACCTCCTGTTATAATAACTACTTTATTTTTTAGTTCCATACCAAAATAATACCTTTGATTTTAAAACTAATCAATATTCTTAGTTTACTGACGAAGTCCTCCACGAGGTTCAACCTCGGGGAAAAATTGGTGGGTGGTCAAAAGGACCAGTTTTGATACAATGAGCGGATTATGACTTGGGCTTTTTTTGGGACCGATGAATTCTCGATGGCTGTTCTCGACACCCTCAAAGAACAGGGGCTTTTACCAAGCCTCGTTGTCACGGTGCCCGATCGACCCAAGGGCAGAAAACTAATCATGACTCCCCCACTCACTAAAATCTGGGCTCAAGAAAATAGGATTGATTTTATTCAGCCAACATCATTAAAAAACTTGTCAGAATCAGAAAATCAAAAAATTACCAGTCAGGCTTTCGATTTTTTCTTGGTCGCTTCTTATGGCAAAATAATTCCCCAGGCCATTCTCGATTTACCCACTCACGGCACCCTCAATATCCACCCCTCGCTTTTACCACTGTATCGCGGTAGCACGCCCATCGAATCGACCATCTTAAACGGTGATTCTAAAACTGGTATCACTGTAATGTTAGTCGATGCCGAGATGGATCACGGCCCCATTCTGGCCCAAGAAGAGATAAACTTGTCTGGCGAAGAAACGGCACCAACTTTAGCTAATGATTTGGCTCAGAAAGGAGCCTTGTTGCTAGCAAAAATTTTACCGACCTGGCTGGAGGAAAAAGCCATTCCCATCGAGCAAAATCATCGCCTAGCCACTTTTACCAAAAAAATTGCCAAAGAAGACGGTCAAATAAATCTTGACGGCCTCGCCATCCTAAATTATCGCCATTACCGAGCTTTTCAGCCGTGGCCAGGTGTTTATACCACCATCACCCATCGCAAAAAACCAATTCGTATCAATATCAAAAAAGCCCGTCTAGCTGGCGAACTTTTTGTCATCGAACGAGTGACCCCAGAAGGCAAAAAAGAAATGTCTTGGGAAGAATTCCAACGAGGGGTCAAATAGTTTGGAATCCCAAAACTTGTCGAAGGCTCACCTTTAAGTTCACCCTGTCGAGTAGCGAAGCTAAATTTGCAAAGCAAATTTACTCTACAGGGTGAACCCCATGGAATAGCGAAGCGAAATTTGTCAAGAAAACTTTCTTGATTTCAAAATGGTTGGGCTTGCCTGCCTGCCGCAGGCAGGGGTCTGGGTTTTGAAATTAAGAAAGTTTTTGAACAAATTTATTCCATGGGGCCAGGGGAATCCGTGCTCTCAAAATCTACATTGAGAAAAGTTTTCAATCGACCTCCCTACCTCTTCCACCCCCGAAAAATACCCTTGATCGCTCGACCACCCCGCCGGAAAAGCGAACTTTGACGTTTCTCATATTTAATCACCTCGCGCACCATCTTATCCTTGGCGCCGTCAATCGCTAAATACATATCAGAATTTTCCGCTTCGGTTCGGATTTGTTTTCCCCGATAAAGCAAATTTATTTCGGCTCGAAAAATCTGTCCGGCTTTATGATGGTGACTATCCATCCCAATATCGACTTGCGCCTGAGTGCTGTCTCTATGCTCGCCCAGTTTTTTGGCGAGGTTGGCCAGCTTTTCTCGGACAAAGATATCCAAGGCTGGTGTGAGTTCTAGGCCAGTGGCCTTGATGTTGATAATCATGGATTTCGTTTTTTTATTAAAACTTGTAATCCCGACCCCCAACTTACTAACTAAATTATAGCACCAATTATTCTTCAAACAAAAATCAGGCTAATCGGGTAAAGATAAGATCTTGTTGGAACTTTGATGACCACTAATCAGACGAATTTGTTTAGGTTCTAGGCCGAGTTTATTAGCCACCAATTCTATTACCCTCTGGTTAGCCAGATTTCTTTCGGCCGGCGCTCTAACTGACACTTTCCAAGTATCAGCCGACAAGACTTCAATTAAATCTTTTTTAGCTTCGGGCACCGCCCGAATTTTTAAATACATATTTGGTTTTTAAAATTTTCTCAATCTATTTCAGAGCATAACGGACATTAACTGTCACTGAGATATCCTGGGAACCAGCTTCAATGGCCGGAGCCGTTTCAGCCACTACAGGGGCTCCTCCCTTACCCATGACCGATATTCTGTCGGCATAATACATCGGATAGCCTTCCTCGATCGAGAGAATCCTGCCCAAAGAAATATTACCTTCTTTAGCCAAACGCTGAGCTTCGGCTTGGGCTTTTTTGATGGCTTCAGCTTTAGCTAAAGATCTGGCCACGCTGGGATCATCAAGTTCAAAATTCAACTGGGACACTCTAGTGGCACCATTTTTTACTACCCCCGCCAATAAAGCTTGCAAATCTTTTTTCTCGAAATCTCGGACGGTTACTTCAATAGTGTTGTCAAAAGCATAACCCACCACTTCAGATGGTGGACAAACTTGATCAGGAGCATAACTGGCTTCAGTCATCATTATCCCCGGCGCCACCACCGCGGTCCCAATGTTGCGACAATTATAATTTTGATAACGCGGGGTCATCGAATAGTTGGTAGTCTTGATATCTTCCTTTGGTACCCCCTGACTCTTCAAAAACTCAACTATTTTATTACTACTATCGTCATTGTTTTTCCGCAAGGTAGCGATGTCCTTACCCCCTTCAGTTTGGACGGCTAAAGTAAAACGAGCCACATCCGGTTTGGCCACCACTTTACCAGTACCAGACACATTGATCGACGGCGAAGCGTTGGCCACCGAATTGGAGTAGGAATTGGCATAAATAAAAATGGCTATGGCGCCTAAAAATAAAGCCAGGGCCTTGACCGCTTTAGTGCCAATTTTAATTTTTTCGTAATTAGTCATCTTTTTTTTGTCCGCGTAGGTTTCTAAGAATCTTGGCGGATGAATTAATTATTAATTGCTTTCGACATTTTTGCTAATAGTTATTTTGACGACGGACGGAGAAACTTTAACCAGATTTAGATATGAGGGGTAGGACAGATTATCTTTTGTCACTGGAAATTCCTGCCAACCGGCATCGACTTTGTTCAAATCAATTATGGCTTTTATTTGGCTGGTGTCAAAATTGCGCAGATCCCGATCGCTACCGGTCACGGTGACTTGAACATTTTGAGGTAAAACCTGTTCCACTTGCAAGTCGTTGGCCAACAATCGAGTCTCGATTGGTACCACGACCGTCTGAGTGACTGTGCCACCTGAAAAAGCCAGAATAAACCAGAAAAAACCAGCTAGGACTACCGCCGCTAATTTCATCCAGGTGTTACGGGTAATAAAAGTATGCCAAAAACCAGTGGTCAAATGAAGACTATCTTTCAAATGATCGGCAATAATTGGAGTCAATTCGTCGCTAGAGGCAATTTTGCGCATTTGGCCACCCTCGGCCACAGAGATTTCACCTCTTTCCTCCGAAACAATTATGACTAAAGCGTCTGACCGCTCGGTGATACCCACGCCCGCTCGATGTCGAGTCCCCGCTTGGTGGAAGCCTTGATAATTTTCGGCGAGTGGCAAATGAACGCCAAAACGACGTAAACGATTATTCTCAATAATCACCGCCCCGTCGTGACCAGGGCTGTGATGATCAAAAATACTGAGTAGTAAGGTCGAGCTGATCCGACCATCCAATCCCCAACCACCCTCAACCAAAGAATCAATTGGAAAATCACCAGGAAAAACAATCAGAGCCCCAATTTTATTTTGGGCCATAATGCCGATGGCCTTGGTGACAGAAATAGATACTTCGTTAGACAAAGCTTTTTTTCTTTCCCAGACCAACTGACGGCCGGAAAGAAAAAACCAATCAAAAAAGCGACGCAAATCACGCTGAAAAATAATCGCCAACAAAAAAAAAGAAAAGGTTAAAAACGGCTGTAAAATCTGACGCGTCAGGCCAAGATCAAAACGAGTCGACAACAAATAAATTCCTGCCAACAAAGCCAGAGCGTAAAAAACAAAATAAGTGCGAGTCTGGCGAACAAAAATCATTACTACGTAAATCAAACCCGACACAATCAAGACATCCAAAAAGTCCTTGGGTTCAATCAAGGAAAGAGTGTGTAAAAAATAATTATAAAAATCAGCCATGTCTTTGTCTAAATTAAAACGAAAAAGATGAGCGTCAGGCCCATAGATTCTGATACGTTGGTAGATAAGCCTTTCTTTCAGGCTTATTATAACACAAAGCCATAATTAGTGAAATTTTTGAGAGCACGTTTGATTCTATGAATTGGTGTATAATCTATTTACGCCAATGCAAAGTTTAAAGTGTAAAGTTCAAAATTTCAGGTCAAAAATAAAAATTACAAAAATAAGAAATTAAAAAACATGTCAATAATCAAACAACTCCACGCTCGCGAAATTTTGGATTCTCGTGGCAACCCCACTGTCGAAGTCGACCTCACCTTAACTGATGGTTCTTTTGGCCGAGCGTCTGTCCCTTCTGGTGCCTCCACCGGCTCCCACGAAGCCGTCGAACTACGTGACGGCGACCAGGCTCGCTACAGAGGTAAAGGCGTTCTTCAAGCTGTAAAAAACGTTAATGAGGAATTGGCCAGCGCTCTAATCGGCCAAGATTTTGATCAACAATCCCTTGACCAAACGATGATTAAACTAGACGGCACTGCCAATAAGAGCCGACTCGGGGCCAATACTCTACTCGGTATTTCTCTGGCTTTTGCTCATGCTTCGGCCAGATCAGCCAAACAGCCCCTCTACCGCTATTTTGCGCAAATCGCTGGCAACACCGAATTACGCTTGCCAGTACCAATGATGAACGTTTTAAATGGTGGCTGTCATACCGATAACTCCACTGACCTGCAAGAATTTATGATCATGCCAATTGGGGCCCCTTCTTTCCGCGAAGCTTTGCGTTATGGCTCCGAAACTTTCCAGGCTTTGAAAAAGATTCTCAAAGCCAAAGGTCTCAACACTTCCGTCGGCGATGAAGGTGGCTATGCTCCGTCCCTACCATCCAATGCCGAAGCAATTAAAGTCATTCTCGAAGCCATCACCAACGCGGGCTATAAACCGGGCGAAGATATCGCCATCGCTATCGATGCGGCCGCCAGTGAGTTTTACGCTAACAATAAATATCAGTTAAAAACAGAAGGCCGGGCTTTAACTAGCGAGGAGATGGTGACTTTTTATACCGACTGGGTCAATAAATATCCAATCGTTTCTATCGAGGATGGTCTAGCCGAGGACGATTGGGCTGGTTATGAACTCCTGACCAAAACTCTTGGTGCCAAAACCCAGCTCGTCGGCGATGACTTGTTTGTCACTAATGTCGAACGCCTGCGACAAGGCATCGATCGAAAAGTTTGCAACTCGATTTTGATTAAACTCAATCAAATTGGCACCGTCACCGAAACCATCGAAGTCGTCAAACTGGCCAAATCAGCCGGCTATACCGTTGTCGTCTCCCATCGTTCCGGCGAAACCGAAGATTCGACGATTGCCGATCTGGTCGTCGGTCTAGGCACCGGTCAAATCAAAACCGGCTCACTCTGTCGCTCCGAACGCATCTGTAAATATAACCAATTGTTGAGAATCGAAGAAGAACTAGGAGCAGAAGCTATCTACCCAGGGAAAACCGCTTTCAATTGAACCAGTACAGAAAGAGATGTTATTTAAAAAAGTAGAGGTTTTACCCATGTTCTAATCAGGAGATTTTTAATATACCACTACTTCCAACGACCGCCCAAAGTAGTGGTATATTACCGCTAGCAAAAACCTTGACTTAAATATGGTCTTTAGGTATAATTAAAATCAGATAGTTTCCGATTTTGTTCGAAAAGAAGGGAGGGTGTCTCATGAAGAACGTGGTCACGCCCGATGGTCGGGCAGAGATCGAAAGGGCTTGGGTTGGCGAATTTTGGCCCTTGCTGGAAATTGTCTCCCGCGAATTCGAGCGGCACGAGTTCCATCTGCATCTCCACACCACCAGGACCGAGGTGACCAGAGATATGGAAGAACTTGTGCGTGACTCTCACGACAATCTTCCGGTCGAGATATTCCTGGAGGATTTCCAAGAGAAAATCCTCAATCACTCCCTCATCCAGTCGGCGCTGATCAGCGCCTGACGAGCAGGATCACCAAACCGGCGGTTACTCCTCATGGAGCCGCCGGTTTTGCTTTTTTTGATTATATTTTAACGACAATTTTTAGTCGTCGAAGGCTCTTTGGCCGTTGTACCACAGGCATTGACATCAGTACAGGTTCTAGTGGCCGTGCCACTGTTGCACCTCTGCCATCGACCACAGCTCCACTTTTCAGTACAGGAAGTCGCCACTGGAGTGCTCGACAAAAAGAGATTGGAACTAGGGATGATACTTTCGGCCATGTTTGTTGGACCACCAGACCAGGTCAATCGAGCAATCGCCCCAGCCGAAGCGTCGAAATATTCCATTTTCAAAGCGTGAAGACCGGCTTTTAGATTGTTGACGGTGCCACTCTTTTTGGTCTCGCGTTGGGTCGTCCAACTATCAATCACTGAGTTACCGTCAATCCACAAACGGCCACCATCATCGGTGGTGATAGAGAAAGTGTAATTTCCATCAGCTGGAATATTAACGGCCCCTTCCCAACGAACAGAGAAGTCGTCAGTCTGAAGCGGTGAATAAGCCGAGCCGGAACCCCAATTAAAGTTTACGTTAGGATCAGTTCGTAATAAAGGCGTCCCCGAGAGTTGACGGCCGGAATAATAACTACCGGCCAAACCGTTGCCCGTCCCACCACTATTGCCACAACTTTGAATTTCAGTCTTGGCCGTGATGGAGCCACAAGGATTGGTGCTAGTGTCATTACATATTCTCGTTTGCACCCCCGAAGTCGAACAGGTTGACCAAGCATCACAAGACCAGTTAGAAGTACAAGCGCCACCAATAACATAATTCTGAGTTTGAGTCGTTTCAATATTGCCCGCCAAATCCTTGGCGTAATAGAAGAGAGACTTAGTGACATCAATAATAAAAGTTATCGGTGATAAGCCTATTTCTATTAACTGGCAACCGAGACCGGTACAAGCAAAAATCTTGGCTGGTTCATTGGCGGACAGGCTAACCGTCACCGCGCTATCATAGGTTCCGCCGGCCGGTCCAGCTGTCGTGATCGGTTTAGTGGTATCGACACTAGCAATCGAAACAGTTTTAATGGCGGTCGCTTTTCCACCCGCTCCATCATCAACTTCCAGTTTAACCTGAAAAGAACCAGCCGTTTGATAAGTATGACTAGTGGTAGAACCGGTGCCAGTCGAACTGTCATCAAAAGTCCAATTATAACTTCTAATCGAACCATCAGGATCAACGGAACGGCTACCGTCAAAATTAACTAACAACGGAACGGTGCCGGTAGCCGGACTGAGAGTAAAATCTGCCACCGGCAATTTATTTTCTTTGACGAGTTCAAAGAAACCAACATCATAATTACCAGCTTCGAGTAAAGAACCATTTGGCCTACCAACGCCAAAGAAATCAAATGGCAGATAGGCGCTGACATCGACCCCAGTGTCGATCGCTGGATTAGAGGAACTATTTTTCAGTTTAAACATTCTCTTGTAGCTTTCAGCTTGACTTAAATTGCCAGCCAGATCAGGTGCCCCAATCTCATTAGAATAAAAAATGGGCAGTGAATTAAACAAGCTGGCTGAAAGATCGGAATGAGTAGCCTGACTATTTAAATCAAACCCATAAGTATCCTGCCATTGTTTTAAGTCAAAATAATTGGTCGAGGACACTTTACCATCCACCCAAACATAATAAGAGAACATCTTATCGTCGGTCGCTGGCAAGACATTGTAGAGATTACCATTGATGTGTAATTGAGAAACAAGAACAGCTGATGGCTTAAAAGCAAAAGCGGTAGCGATCGGCGAACTATTAGTCGGACGGTAAATCAAGTTGTTAGCGATAGTAATGTTTTGGTGCTCGGTGATAGCCGAGGGATCAGTGGTTAGAGAAGGGTTATTATTTTTGTTGAAAGGATTAATGTAAAAGATAGCGGTCGGATACGGCGCAATATGAGACAAACTCGTCAAAGCAAAGGTATTACCAGCAATAGTAATGTTTTGATTTGGACGCCATTCCCAATCACGATCACCGATCACTATTACACCTGAGGAACGTTTATCTTTGTCCGCAACAAGAGGAGAGACAAACAAGTTGTTGCGGATAATAACATTATCGGCATCAGCAATTTTCATTCCCCACAGGAAATTAGTAAGAGTATTTCTTTCAAAGGTGATATGGCTGATGGCTTGATCATGATTGCCGTTTGGCCCTATGTTTATCAACTGAAAATTATAAGCCCCATTACCGTTATGAACTTTACCGCCATTATCTCCACCTCCCAGTGGCCAATCTCGCCAACCCATGATATTGTTGTCGGCCACATAGACATTATTGGTTCCCTTGCCATTGATTAGACCGCCGTCAATTCTCAAGGCGTCGCGACCAAAAGCGGGGCGACTGAAATTGTTATTAACAATGACCGCTTTATTGAGATGAGTGAGATAAGTTAAGTGGTTATAGGAGTGATCAAAAGTATTGCCAATCAAAGCCAGATTGCCCATATAACCATAGAGCATAGTCGCATCAAAAGTGCCAGTAGTACCGCTGTTGCTATTGATAGCTGTCTGAGTATATTGTTCATCATTAACTTTCAAGATATTGTCGATCATAAACACCCCTGTCGTCACAGCCTCTTGTTCAGTTGGATTAGAAGTCCCAGGATTACCAAAACCAAAAAATGACGACTGTAAATCTTCAGCGATAACCCGTAAAGCTAGCAGATTTTTGTTCTTACCTTGGCCACTTAAGACCCCGCCCAATTGGACACCAGCCTTGGTGCTTTTAAATTTGAAATTCAAATCAACAAAAGCCACGTTACCGCTCCCCACGCCCATACGGATGATTGTTCCACCAGTCTTTGTCCCATCATACTGGATAACTGGTTTGTTACCGGTATCATAAGCACCAAATAAGAGTTTATCGATTTCAACTTTGTTTGGGTAGACGGTACTAACAGAATAACTGCCACCTCTTTTAAATAAGACACTATCGTACTGATTATATTTGGTCGGGACAGTCTCTGGAAGGCTAGCACTCTCAGTCGTTGTCGCTTGGAGTTTGTCAAAAGCTCTCTGAGCCGTCTTCCATGGACCACAATTACTGGTAGCAGACTTGACCTGACATTTGCCGTTATAAGCATCGTCACCTTCGGGGGCGACATAATAAATTTTTGAGACAACACCTTTGGCATCAACAAAATCTTTGCGATCTAGAACTGTCACCATCATGACATCTTGGGAAGTTTGGCCCTGGCGATTTTTAACAGTCAGAGTGATATTGTAAGTACCAGGTTGTTCAAAAACGTGAGCAGAGTTAAAACCGACCAGCCCGGTGCTGTTATCACCAAAATTCCATTGGTATTCAACAATCTCATTTCTTGGTTCCGATTGCCAACCTTGAAAGAAAACCGGGAAAGGAGCGTAGCCTGTCGGTGAATCAATAATGCGTCTAGAAACCGGGGCTTTATCGTTGGAAAACCAAATCGGCTCATCAACCAGAATCACGGCCTGAGGAGCATTACCTGAAAGGCCGACCAAGGCCAAAAATTGTTCGAGATTGTAATTGATCCTGATTCCACCAAATATTACTACCAATGACAAGGCAATGATTGGCAATAAGACCGCCATTTTCCCCTTCCACGATAACTCACCAAAGTAATAACGAGTTTTCAATTTAGACATGAGATCTTTCATAAACTTTAATTATTGTTATTAAAATATTTTAAGGTTAATTTTTATGGGCAAATTCCTAAAAATGACTATCTCCATTATAAACAAAATAACCTAAAACTGCCAACCAAATTTTGCCTCTAGACAAAATCCAGGCTAAGATAAACTGATGAAACCACTAGTCTATATCATTTTAGATGGCTGGGGCCTGGCGCCAGCTGGGCCGGGTAATGCGATTAGTCTCGCCCAAACTCCCAATATAGATGCGTTATGGAAAAGTTATCCACATACCGAAATTGGAGCGGGCGGTGAAGCCATCGGTCTGCCCGCCGGCCACCAGGGTTCGAGCGAGATCGGCCACCTCATTATTGGGGCCGGGCGCAATGTTTATTTACCTCAAGGCCAGGTCGCCCAAGCGATTTCTTCCGGCGCAATTTTTACTAATCCGGCCTATCAAAGCGCCATCGATTTTGCCAAAAAAAATAACTCGACTCTTCATCTGGCTAGTCTGATGTCTGACAAAGGTGTTCACAATTATGATGAATTAACCTTTGCTTTGATTGAAATGGCCGCTAAAAATGGTCTGACCAAAGTTGCCATTCATTTTATTTCTGACGGTCGCGATACTCGTCCGGATGAAGCTAAAACCTATCTCGAGCGTCTAGAAAAAGTTTTTGCTAAATTTGGCCTCGGTCAAGTCGGAACCATGATGGGTCGCTACTGGATCATGGATCGTGACCATCGCTGGGACAGAGTCGAGAAAGGTTATCACGCTCTCGTTGGCGGGGTTGGTGATTTTACCGCTCAGTCCCCGCTCGAAGCCATTGATCAGGCCTACGCCCGCGGTGAAAGTGATGAATTTATCAAGCCAACGGTCATCATCGATAAAATAGGTGCCCCTGTCGGTCAAATAAAAAAT
>Ga0209518_1002288_pt1 | contig 18279 bp, 26 predicted proteins | sample RifGroB1_FD_183993 | JGI IMG/M metagenome (GOLD analysis project Ga0209518, IMG submission 183993) | Groundwater microbial communities from Rifle, Colorado, USA - Groundwater B1 (SPAdes) (version 2) | ecosystem: Environmental > Aquatic > Deep subsurface > Groundwater | place: Rifle, Colorado...
ACAGTATCTCCATTAATAAGACTTGAGGAAGGGGATGCTACATTGATTGAACAAGAACTTTCAAATAAATATTTTAAATATGCCAAGATAAATTTTTTAAAAATTCCTTTAATCCCTTCTAATTGGTTAATGCCTCAAGATTATCTTTCTTGGGCAGAAACTCTTAGGAAAAAATTCAATGGAAATAGAAAAGATATAAATGAACTTTACACTGCACCTATTGAGGAATTAGTTAAAATATTTGGAGAATAAAATGGTTGAGACAAAATTTGATAAAAGTTATGTAAAAAATTGTATTGAAGAAGTAGTACCTCTTGTGGAAGAAGAAAGTAAGTTAAAATGTAATTTGAAAAACTTTGGAGTTATTCTTCTATCTAAATCAAGATTAGAAGAATACACAAAGATTGAAGATAGTTTTGGGGGATATGTCACGGGAACTAATCTTTTCTTGCTTTTTAATGAACCCATAGGAAATGAAGAAGCTACTAAACTTGTTTTAGGACATGAAGTAACACATCACGCACAAGATAATTCTTTTCCAAATTTTTATGAGGGGGTGTCTGTTCTTGAAAAACAACGAAAAATTAAACACGATAGACTTTCTCCATTAATGAAACTTATTGAAGGTGATGCTACTTTTATAGAAAGAAAACTCAAGGAAAAATACTTCAAACATGCTATGATGAGTATTGGGGAATCTCCAATGGCTCCATATGAATTTTTCCAGGATTTAGATTATCTCTCATGGGCAAACATATTAGAAAAAAAATTCAATGGAAACAGAAGAAATATAAATGAACTTTACACTGCACCTATTGAGGAATTAGTTAAAATATTTAGAGAATAAAATGGTTGAGACAAAATTTGATAAAAAGAAAAAGAATCTTGAAGTGAGATTAAATCAAAAGGATTTTTCTTCTCTTATGGAAGATAGAATTATTTCTCAAATTTATGATCTTAGTCATAAAATTTATTTTAAATTAAATAAGGATGATTTATTTGAAACAGGGGTTATAGATCCCAATTCAAAAGATATTCTTGTTAATATTACTGAAGTTACTTTAGTTGGAAATACTCCTTGGGATCTTTTTTTGAATTATGAATTAGGAAATTTAAAAAATTATGATAATTCTGAAAACGTTGACATAAATGAGATAAAGATTTTTTATTCTTAATTAAAAAGATTTAAAAATAAAATTTAACTAATTGAGTTATGAAAAATGGCGTGGTGTTCGGAATTTTATTTGGATTCTTTTTTGTTTTGAGTTTAACTGGAGTTCTTGCTGATGCTTGTAATTTAAAAATTTCTCTGGTTAATCAAGATCCTTATCCTGCAGTTCAAGGAGACAGTGTTAAACTTTTGTTCCAAGTGAGTGGAGTTCAAAATCCAGAATGTAAAGGAACCATTTTTAGATTAGATCCGGAATATTCATTTTCATTTGCTGATGGAGTTGATGCAGATACAAAGATTCTTTCTGGGAGTACTTATGCTCAAAGCTACAAAAATGATTGGTTGATTCCGTACACACTTAAAGTAAATTCTGGTGCATTGGATGGAAATGCTGAAGTTCAAGTTTATTATGCGTCTGGAGTTAATACTCCCGCTACTGATATGTTTTCACAGAAATTTAGTGTGAATATTCAGGACTCAAGAGCGAACTTTGAGGTTCATGTTAAAAATTATGATTCTACTACCAGAACATTAACTTTTGAAATTTTGAATGTTGCAAAAGTTGATGTAAAAGCTTTAACTGTCGAGGTTCCAGATCAAGAAAATGTTCAGATTAAAGGAGCTAAATTTAATATTGTAGGAGATTTAGACTCTAATGAATATACCACTGCAGACTTTGAGGCAGTTCCAAAAGATGGGAACATCTCTATAGAACTTTCATATACAGATAAATCAAACGTTAGAAGAACTTTGAATAAACAAGTTCTTTATGAATCAAAATATTTCCAAGATAGATTTTCAAGTAAAAATGGAAGCTCAGCAACGACTTGGATAATTCTTCTTGTAATTGTTGTAGGACTTGGCTATTGGTATTATAGAAGAAAAAGAAACAAAAAATTGATGGCTGAACGAAGAAAACTTAAGTAATTATTTTTTGTTAAAATTAATTAGTTTTTTAGAAATTTTTTTTATACCTTCTTTCCATATTTCGGAGTATTCATAAATTCTATTAGTTGATTCATGGAGATAATGGCCTTTATTTAGGGGATATTCAATATTGAGATTTTTAAAAGACCCCTGATTTATTGATTCTATTTCTTTTTCAATAATAGTTACTAATTCTTCAATATTACTTGCCTCGTTTAGAAATTTTTTTTCGTTTCCTTCTAATTTATTGAAGACAATATAACAAGTGTAATCTTTACCCTTTTTTATGGGTTCTAGAATTATTGCACTATATACCTCGATGGTTTTTGTCATTTTAAACTCCCCAGTTTTCTTTTGTTTTTCTTTTTATATCTGCAATTTCTTTTATTATACTTATTTCGTTCCCGCTTAGCAAATCTTTATTTTTTTTAAATTCTTTAAACTGGCTTTCTCCAAGATTGGTAAAAAGAAATCTTTTCTCCTTAAGTTGTCTTTCACAATTTAAATTTGGAATGGATATTGCGACTTCATCCCCTTCTTTGGATTCTTCAACTGACTTTTTGTCATGTTGAATGTTTTTTATATTTCCTATTTTCTCGTCGTTCTCGTCGATCATAGAAAGATTTTTAATTAATTTTCCTCCTACAACTCTAACTCCAAAAATTGCAGGCTTGGTATTTCTGAACACGTATTGAGGTAAAATTTCTAATTTGCAAATTGTTGAAAGTCCCATTAATCTTTCTTTTTCGATTTCAGTTTGTTTTTTCTTTCTCCATTCAACTAAATCTTCAATAATTTTGTAAACAACTTCTCCAGTAATCATCTTTATTTTTGAAGAAATTTCTCTTGCATCTTCACTTATCTTTACATTGAATCCCACAATTACCGAGTCTAATTCATTTATCTCTAAATTTGCTTTTGCATTTATTGCATCTATCTTGTTTATGTCTCCTATTCCTGCTCTAACAACATTAATATTGTTTTGGCCAAGCAAAACTAATAAGGCTTCTAAACTTCCAAGTGAATCTGCTTTTGCAATGATTCCAAATTTTTCTGTTTTTATGGATTCTCCTAACTCTTTTTTGAATTGTTCACTTATTTCTTTTAAATTATTTTTGAATTTCACAAAAGGCATGCCTGGAAGTATCTCCTGTTTTTCAGTTAATTGAATTCTAATTCCAGTTGAAGCGTTTACTTTTTCTGTTGTTTTAAATTTCGATGAAAGAGGAATGATTTCTTCTAAGATTCTTATCTTAGTTACAATTGGTTCTCCAGTTATTGAAGCGACGGCTATTTCGTCAGTTCTGTTTAATTCACCGTCATAGAGAATTGCTTCTATAGCTTCATTACCTCTCTCTCTTTTTACTTCAAGCATAACTCCTTTTGGGTCAGGATGAAGTTCAAGTCTTTTAGTTAAAAATTTTTCGCTTAATCCACAAAGCATCATAATTAATTCCGGAATTCCTTCTTTGGTGTAAGCCGAACAAGGAACCATTGCAATTTTTTTTGTAAAATCAGGAATATTATAAAATAAATCAGTTTCAAGACCATAAGATTGTAATGCTCCAACAAGAGTATAAAATTTCTCATCGAAAACTTCTTTCACCCTTTCTCCTTGCATTTCTACCGAATTTTTTAAATTCTCATCTAATTTTCTCCATCCAGTAATTTTATCAATTTTATTTAATGCAATTATAAATGGAGTTTTATTTAATTTTAAAATTTGAATAACTTCTGCAGTTTGGGGTTTGATTCCTTCAGTGAGATCAATAACTAAAACTGCCAAATCGGCAAGTGATCCTCCTCTTTTTCTTAAATTTGTAAATGCTGCATGTCCAGGGGTATCAATAAATAGAAATCCTGGAATATTCAAATTTATGCCTGATTTTTCAATTAAAGGACAGGCTTTTTTGAGTTTGTCAATTGGATAAGAAGTGAATGAAATCTTTTGGGTTATTCCTCCTGCTTCGGTTTCTTGGACGGCTGAGCTTCTAATTGAATCTAGGATTGAGGTCTTTCCATGATCCACATGCCCTGCAACCGTAACAATTGGCTGACGAATCTTTTCTTTTGCTTTTTGTTCCATAAAAGAAAAAGTTTAACGCTGGATTTAAAGTTTTTGGCTAAGGAAATCAAAATTTTTTTTGCTGGAAGGGATTAAATTTATAATCCTCTTATTTATTGAATACCCATGATAAAAGAAAGAACTCTTGAAGATCTTGAAGAAGAATATTCTCTTGAATTAGACTTAGCAGTTAAACAGATTAAAGATGAAAAAGCGAAGCTTGTTTTGGTCCAGTTTCCCGATGGATTGAAGCAATACGCAACAGTGGTTATTGATTATCTCTCTGAGCGAACAGACGCAGAATTTTTAATTTTCCTTGGAAGCTGTTTTGGAGCTTGTGATTCTCCTGTGGGATTCGACAATCTTGGAATTGATCTAATGATACAATTTGGTCATAATTCTTTAATGCCTAGTTATCTGAGTGAGAAATCCTAATTAAAGTTTTTAAATATACTCAATTTAATAATTTCATGATTCATATTAAAAATTCAAGTATTGAAGGAAAAGGAATTTTTGCTTCTTCGGATATTAAAAAAGGAGAAATTATCTGTCATATGACTGGTAATCCAATCTCTGTCGAAGAACTAAAAAAAAGATATGTCTCTGGAGAAGTTCGAGTTGATGATCCTTTTCAAATCAAGGATGATACTTATTTATTGTTGGATTCTCCTTATTTATTTATAAATCATTCTTGTTCTCCAAATTCTGGAATAAGGGAAGTTTCTATCCTTGTCGCAATAAAAGATATAAAAAAAGAAGAAGAAATAACTTATGACTATTCAACAACAGAATGGAGTGATAGAACTATTTGGGGGATTGATTGGCAAGAAAAATGGATTATGAAGTGTAATTGTAAATCAGATAATTGTAGAAAGGAAGTGAAAGAGTTTTTTTTATTGCCAGATGAATTAAAAAAAGACTATTCTGCAAAAAAAATTTTACCCTCTTTTATATTAGAGAAGATAAATAAAAACTTAAGTTTTTAACTTTTCATAATTTAAAATTTAACAACCAGTAAGTTCTTGTAATTTTTCAATGCTTTGAACTCCTACATACAATTTTCCTTTGATTTTCCATGTTGGAGTACCCTCAATATCCTGACATCTATCAGGCTCGTAAAAACAGTCTATTTTATTTAAAAGTGCAGAATTGTTTCCAAACATTTCTTCTTGGTCTACACAGTGAGAGCATCCAACTTGAACATATACAATTGAATTTTCTCCTATACATCTTGCAACTTCTTCACTTGTTTGTAAATTTCCCTTTGGAATTAAAAGAAAATAAACTAGTCCTATAAAAATTATGAAAACACTTATGTTAAAAATTAAATCTTTTTTCTTTTTATTCATTGAAAAAGGATGTTCTTTAATTTTAAATATCTTTTCACATCTAACTTTAAATACTCAAAATTTATGAGAATTACATGGAAACTTGGATAGTCTTACTTAGAATGCTTTTAACCTTTATTCCGGCATTAATATTCGGATTTCAAAGACAAAGAAGTCACAAGCTAATTGGATTTGGAACTTTTACTTTTGTTGCGGTTGGTGCATGTGGACTTGCAATAACTGCGGTAAATCTAGGAATGGGAAATCCTCTTCCTCTTTTAGGAAGTATTGTAACAGGAATTGGTTTTTTAGGGGCTGGAGCTTTAATTAGAACAACGGACAAGATTTTTGGATTCACAACAGCTGCAAGTATATGGGTCTTCTCAATTTTTGGGCTTTTGATGGGGGTAGGAGAATATTTCATTGGAGGGATGACTTATTTATTTGTTTGGATAATTATTCTAATTGACGGATTCCTTGAAAAAAATGGGATTGGATCTTATCACAAAAGATTCTTTTTTGAAATTAAAGAAAAAAAATCAAAAGAATTTAATGAATTTCTAAAAAAATTTGGAAAGGTTAAGATGATTTCTATAGAAATTAATAGAAAAGAAAAGGTTGAAAAATACCAATATATCGTTGAGTGTAGTGGAAGAAGGTTAAGGGAATTAATTATTATCTTAAATAATTTAAATTGGGTTGTTAGTTATAAAGTAGAATAATTAGATTAATTTTCTATTTCTGTTTCATCATAAGTTGGAACATGAGATCCGATTAAGGAAGGGTCTATTCTCCATCTTGGTTCACCAGAAAAAATATCTGGATATAAATCATAAAGTTCATTTATTGATTTCTCAATTATATTCCCTTGAAAATATGCCCTAATTAATTGTCCTTTCTTTTTCGTTAAATTGAATTTATCATAATTTGTATTAAATATTCTTAGCCCTGCAAGGTCAGCAAGTTCATAAACTGAAAGTTCAAGTTTACTCTTTTTATAACTTGGACTAAAAGATTCTTGTAAAAAGTCTCTTTTGTTTTCTATATTTGACATTAATCTATCAAAAGCTTCTTTTACTTCATCTTCCATAAATTAATTTAATAAATTGCTCTTTTTAAGAATTGCTGCATTAAATTTTAATAATCTGGAAGTTCTTCTTGATTTTTAGGAGTCTTTTTTTTAGGTTTTTCTTCAACTTCTCCAGCTTTTTCTTCTTCAGTCATATCTTCTTCAGAAATTGAGTTGATCATTTCTTTGAATTTTGGGAAATCTTTGGAAAGAATTCTTACTCCGGCTTTTGTGAATCCGGTATATTTCTCAGAAGTTACAAATTCCCTTATTGTAAATCCCCTTCTTCCTCCAAAATCGTCAATTCTCAAAAGAATTTCTGCTTGGTCGTTTTTTGGAATTTTTCCAATTTCTTTTTCCATATTTGTTTTAATTGGTTTAGTTATATAAATGTTTTTATTTGTCCAGAAATTCTTTTAAATTTCTCATTGCAATTCCTCTATGAGAAATTTTATTTTTTTCTTCTTTTGGTATTTCTGCGAAAGTAGAATCCTGACCTTCTGGTTGAAAAATACAATCCCATCCAAAACCTTCTCCTTGTGGTGGAACTATTTTCCCCTCAAGCTCCCCATAAAATAAATGCTTTTCACCTAGTGAATCCAAATATCCTATCACTGTTTTTGCTTTTGCATTTTGATTTCCTAATTGATGGACTATTTCATAAATTTGATCAAAAGAATGTTTTTTTAAAAACCATTTTATGAAAGGCCCTGGAAATCCGTTTAGACAGTCTAAATGTAATCCTGTATCTTCTACAATCAAATCCAATCCTGGAAATTTTTTTGAAGCTCTTTTTAATTTATCTTTTACAATTAGTTCATAGTTCAATTCCTGAACTTCAGCCAAATTAAAATTTTTAATTTGCAATTCTGGAACAATCTCTTTCATTTCGAGATACTTTTCAATATTGGTAGTTACAAAATAAATTGCCATTTTATTCTAATATAGGTTTAGAGTTTTGATATACTTCTAAGTTTTTTTCCCAATCAAAATTTTCTAAATTTCCCTCAATTCTAATAAAACTGTTGCCTTTCTCTGGATTTTTTTCATGCATTTTTCTAATTAGGTTCAACCCTTCTTTTCTATTCTGTTCACCTGCCAGATTTTGTAACTGATTAAAATTCTTTTTTGAAACATTCATCATCCTGTAAAGTCCATCAAATCTTCCATCTTGGTAATTTGAACTTTCATCATTAGCAAGAAGGCATAAATTTGATTTGCTTATTGAAACTATTTTAAAAAAATTGAATTGCTCTTTTTCTTTTTGTCCAACATAACAATCTCCAAGATGACCATAATTTTTGAAATATTTGATTTTCATTAAATTGGCTATAGATGCCTCTTTTTAAGAATTATTGTGTTCTAAATTAATTACAAAATTTCTGCTTTAATGATCTTTACCTCTTTTATTGGCTTGTCATTTGTGTTAGTTTGAACTTTTGCAATTTTATCAATAACATCCATTCCTTCTACAACTTTTCCAAATGCAGGATGTTTTGTATCTAAAAAATTATTGTCAACCAAATTTATAAAAAATTGTGAAGAACCAGTATTTGGTCCAGCATTTGCCATTGAAATTGTTCCCCGACTGTTCTTATTTCCGCCAGCATGAGTAAATTCATCACGAATATTCGGGATACTTGGATCTCCATATCCAGTTCCAGTCGGATCTCCTCCTTGAATCATAAATCCGTCTATTATTCTGTGGAAAATCACTCCATTGTAAGTACCTTTTTTAACAAGATTAATAAAATTTCCCGTAGTGATGGGCATATCGCTGTATAAGTTTATAGTAATGTTCCCGTAATTTGTTTCTAATTTCACTCTTGCCATGAGATCTAAAAGAAAATTAAGTTTAAAAGTTATTCGTTAGATTAAACTAACCTTTTGAATTATGACTTCTTCAGTTGGCCAATCCGACATTCCGTTTTTAGTTTCAGTTTGAAGGTTTTCAATTTTGTCAACTGTCTCAAAACCATCTATGACTCTTCCGAAGACTGCGTAACCCGGATTTCCCGCATTGTAATCTAAAAAACTATTGTCTACCGCGTTTATGAAAAATTGAGAGGTTGCGGAATTTGGGTCATTAGTTCGGGCCATAGCAATTGAGTATCTAATATTTTTTAATCCATTATTTGATTCGAGAACTATTGGAACATTTGTTTGTTTTTGAGTTCCATCAATTGCAAAACCTCCTCCTTGGATCATGAATCCTTTAATAATTCTATGAAAAACTGTTCCATCATAGAATCCGGATTTAACATAATCTTCAAAATTTTTTACAGTTATGGGTGCTTTAGAAGAATCAAGTTGAAGAGTTATTTTTCCATAATTAGTTTCGATTAAAACCTTATGTTGTGCTGACTGAGGTAAAAATAAAAAAATAATTATTCCCAAAGCTAGGACAATTAAAAATGGATAAAGTATTTTTTTAAGTATTGACTTTTTAATCGCGACTTTCATACTTATTCACAAACTTTTCCATATAAAAATCTTATGGAACTTTTCTAATTAAAAAATAAAAATAAATTTTGTAAGATCTAAAAGATTATCTAATTTCTTCTAGGTCTAGGTCTTGGATTTTTTTCTTTGAAACATTCAAAGCAATAAACTGACTTTCCGGGTGTTGGTTTGAATGGAACTTCGCATTCTTGACCACATTCTGAACAAGTTGCTTTATGTTTTTCAGCTGGTTCTCCTCTATCAAAACTTCTTCCACCAGAACTGTTTCCAAAACTTCTTCCACCAGAATTTCCATAGCTTCTTCCGCCTGAACTTCTTCCACCAGAACTGTTTCCAAAACTTCTTCCACCAGAATTTCCATAGCTTCTTCCGCCTGAACTTCTTCCACCAGAACTGTTTCCAAAACTTCTTCCAGAACCTTCGGGCCTTTCTCTTCTTTCTTCCATGTTGGGTATTTTTCCTCCTATATTATTCTATATAAGAGATTTTTGGGCTCTTACTATTAAATTCAGAAAAATTACTTTATAATGCTTTGTATTGAGTAGCTTATTTAATCTTCGGTTAATTCGCATCCTAATCCTTCTAATTGTTTTATAAAAGGGAAAAACATATTCTTTTGATGTGCAGGGCATTTCGAAGAAATTCTTAAATTATTTCCAAGAAGGAAAATTGGGAATTCCTGACAAACTTTTGGTCTTTCTAAACTAGAATGAATTGAGCACTTTGTTCCTTTAAGTTTTGGACAACCTCCAAGATAATTTGAAAAGTCGAGCATAAACTTCCCAGAAAAAGAAAGTTCTTTTAGCTTATTTTCTTTTTTTAATTCAATTTGTTCCTTTTCTTCTACGAGAAGGTTTAGTTGTCTTTCATTGATTAGAATATATCCTTTTCTGCAACAATAAGCATTACATTCTTCAATGCAAAATTTTCCAATTGATTTTCTTGCATTTGAAATAATTTTATTAACTTCTTTTTGTTTTTCCATATATTTTCAGAAACTAATTAGAGATAAATCATTTCATTTGTTATAAACTTATAGAACTCATAAAAATATAAAATAATGATTAGATTATCGTTTTAACTTCTTTTCAACTTTTGAAATTTCCAAAATTGTCTTTATTACGGAATCTGGATTTAAAGAGATTGAATCAATCCCTTTTTCTACAAGAAACTTTGCAAATTCTGGGAAGTCACTTGGGGCTTGTCCGCAAATTCCAATTTTTCGTTTGTTCTTTTTTGCTTTTTCGATTATTTCCGAGACAAACTTTTTTACTGCGGGATCATTCTCATTCGAAACAGAAGCTATTATCTCTGAATCTCTATCCAATCCAAGGGTTAGTTGAGTTAAGTCATTCGATCCTATTGAAAAACCATCGAAGATTTTGCTAAATTCATCAGCTAATAATACATTTGAAGGGACCTCGCACATAACATAAATTTCTAGCCCCTCTTTTCCTCTTTTTAACCCACATGTTTCCATTATCTTCTGAACTTTCTTTCCTTCTTCAACAGTTCTACAAAAAGGGATCATTATTTTAACATTTTTTAACCCAAATTCATTTCTAACTTTTTTTAATGCATAACATTCAAGTTTGAAAGCTTCTATGAAGTTTTTGCTGTAATATCTGCTTGCACCTCTCCATCCTATCATAGGATTTTCTTCATTTGGTTCATAAAGTTCTCCTCCAATTAAGTTTCGATATTCATTTGTTTTGAAATCTGAAGTTCTAACAATTACATCCTTGGGGTAAAATGCTGCCGCAAGTGTTCCTATTCCTTCTGCAAGTTTATCAACGTAAAACTGTTTCTTATTTTTATAATTTAAAGTTAAACCTTCTATTTGATCTTTCAGCTTTTTATCTTTTAAATTTTCAAAATTTATTAAAGCATTTGGATGAATTTTTATGTATGAACTAATTATAAATTCCTCTCTTGCTAATCCCACACCATCATTTGGAATGAAGCTTTGTTCAAATGCCTGTTCTGGAGTTCCTGCAATAAGCATAATCTTTGTTTTAGTTTTTGGAATTTTTTTTAAATTGTGAGTTATAATTTTATATTTTAACTTTCCAGAATAAACAAATCCTTTTTCTCCTTCGGCGCAGCTTACAGTTACAAATTCCCCATTTTTTAATTTATGAGTTGCATCGTTTGTTCCTACAATTGCAGGGATTCCGAATTCTCTTGAGATTATTGCTGCGTGAGAGGTTCTTCCGCCTTTTTCTGTTATAATTGCAGAGGCTATTTTCATAATTGGTTCCCAGTCAGGATCGGTCATCTCTGTAACCAAAACTTCTCCTTTTTTGAAATAATTAATTCCGGAGGCATCTTTGATGATCCTTACTTTTCCAGAACCAATTTTAGAACCAACACTTTTTCCTTCGACTAAAATCTTTCCTTTCTCTTTTAGAAGATATTCCTCAAGTTTGTTTAAGTCCTTTTGACTTTGAACTGTTTCTGGTCTTGCCTGAACGATAAAAAGTTTTCCCAATTTTCCGTCTTTTGCCCATTCCATATCCATTGGTTTTTTGTAATGTTCTTCGATTGTTACTGCCCATTTTGCTAATTTTAAAATTTCATTATCTGTTATTGAATATCGATTACATTCTTTTTCATTTACAAAAATATTTTTTACAGGTTTATTGCTTTCTTCAGAATAAATCATCTTCAATTTTTTATCTCCAACCTTTTTTGAGATAATTGAATTGAATCCTTTCTTTAATGTTGGTTTGTGAACATAAAATTCGTCTGGGTTTACTGCACCTTGAACAATATTTTCTCCTAACCCATAAATTGAAGTGATATAAACTACGTCTTTAAAACCAGATTCAGTATCTATAGAGAACATTACTCCTGAAGAAGCGAGATCACTTCGAACCATCTTTTGAATTCCAATTGACAATGAAATATCAAAGTGATTAAACCCTTTATCTTCACGATATGAAATTGCTCGATCTGTAAAAAGTGAGGCAAATGATTTTTTACAGGCTTCAAGAATTTTTTCTTCACCACGAATATTTAAAAAAGTATCTTGCTGTCCTGCGAATGAAGCATCTGGAAGGTCTTCTGCCGTTGCTGAAGAACGAACTGCTACATCAGTATACTTTTCTTTGTATTCATGAGATAATCTTTTATAAAAATAAATTATTTCTTTTTCAATCTCTTCTGGAATTTTGGCTTTTAATATTTCCCCCCTGACTTTCTTTCCATGGGCCATTAAGTTTCTAGTGTCTTTTGTATTAAGAGTGGATAGAATATCTTTTATCTTTTCTTTTAATCCAGTCACACTCATAAAATGTTTGTAAGCAAAAGCAGTTACTGCAAAACCATTTGGAATCTCAACTCCTTTTTGTTTTAGTTCTTGATACATCTCTCCAAGTGAAGCATTTTTTCCTCCAACAAGAGGAATATCTTCAATTTTTATTTCATTGAAAGGAAGAACAAAATCAGTCTCTCTATTTTTCATTTTCACCACTTGACTAAACAACGAAGAACAGATTTATAAGGGTTTTTAGAAGCTATTTTTAATATTTCTTAAATTTTCTTAATCTTTCCTTTTCCAATTTTTCCAATTTTTCATATTCTTCATTTAAAAGTGCTTTATCTATTTCTTTATTTAATAAAAATTCTTCTACAGAAGAAATTTCTTTTTGATAATTCAACTTTACAATCATCTCTCCATATCCATCTTCAAAAAGATCTTCAATCATTTCCTTAGACAATCTTTTCCAACTATACTTTTTGGCATTTGAAATGTCAACTAAAAAATTATCTTTTTCTGGACCTATTCTTTTGATGTATACGGTATAATTCTCTAGAGTATCCATTTTGGTTACGACTGAACCTTCTAAATCTAGATATCCTTCAAAATCGTAATCTATCTCTAAAGATTGAGGTTCTATCCAACCTTCTTCGCCAACTTTCATTTCCAAAATTATTCTTTCCAAATTTTTGTTAAAATTAAAGTTTCCTAAGAGGAGTCCCATAAAGAATCTAATGATATTTTGTTTTATAAAAATTATTGTATTTGAAAAACAAGATTAATAGTCGTTTTGAGCAATAATTCTTTTAAACTAAAAATTTCTGTTTTTCTTATGAATCCATTAGAAGACTCTGATATTGGAATTAATTTAAAAGGATTTATGAAAATTTTAGACATGAATATTGAGTTATTTTCAAAACGGAGGAAATTTTTTTATAATGTTTTTAGTGGATAGTGTTGTTCGATCTATTATCTGGGATGTAAAAAGAACTCTTCCTCATTTAAATGGACAGCTTTTTTTTGAAGAGCTGATGAATTTGAACATTTTTGAAAATCTTCAATTTGACGATTATTTCCATAGAGTAAATCAAGAATGGACTGAAGATGAGAAACTCTTTAAATTTTCATTAGAAAAAATATTCCTTAACAGAAATGCTTTTAATTATTATAATGATTTTTTAAAAAATTTAAAAGAGATAACTCTTGAACGAGGTTATGTGGATAAATGGGTTTTAAATTTAAGAAGAGATAAAACTCTTTTGAAATTAATGGAAAATTCTAAAATGCCCGTGACTCTCCTAGGACATTTAGAGGAAAAAAATTTCAAGATTAGGGAAATTAAAATTTTCCCAACGCTTCATATTTACAATCAAAGGGAAGATCAAAATTTGGGAATAAATTCAAGTTATATATGGGATTGGGAAGAAAAAAATAGCTTAAAACAAAAATTTTAACTATTAATCTTAAGTCTTCCTTTTATAATTTCTCTTACCAATTCTTTGTCTTTATGAATAATTAATTTTACTGAACTTTCTCTGTCAAGAGTTTTTAGAAGTTCAATTTCATTCTCTTCTTTTAGAAAGAGGTTTATTTTGTTTTTTACTTCTTCTGGAATAAAGATCTGAATAAAATAATCCGAAAAAATAATAGTGTCACTAGAAGTTTTATTCTTTTTTTTAATTTCTATTCCAATTTTTTTGTAAAACTTTTGAGCTTTTTCTTCAATTTTGTTTTTTCCAGAACTAAAAAGAAAAAATTTATGTCCGAGTTTCATTAATTTTTTATAATAGTTGTATTCGGCTCTTTGATAAAACAAAACTTTCCAATCATTATTTGTTTCATAAATTACTTTTTTATTTTTCATTTTTTTTAATTCATTTTTCACAAAATAATAAAGATATTTTTCAGCGTCAAAAACTCTTTCAAAATTTAAGACCATAATATTTTCCTTAATTTTATTTTTTTCTTCACTAATTTTTTCCGCATAATAGTTTGTTTCAGCAATTCTTGTAAAATCTTGTAATTGTTTTATCCAGGAAATATTTATTTCATAATCATTACCTTTTCTAATAATTACTTTTTTTAAGAGAAGTTCACTTGTAGCTTTGAAAATAGATTGATAACTTGAGGAATAGTTGTAGTCTTTTTTTGCTTTATTATAAATTTTCTTTAAACTTAAAGGATAATTTTTAATCAAGATATTTATTATTATGTCCTTTGAAGAATTTTTTTTGGTTATATCCGGAATGAAAATACTGAATCCCATCAAAATAAATTTAGTCTTTTTTTAATAAACCTTTTGGTTTATAATTTTTTAAACCAAAAGTTAATATTAATTTTTATCTTTTGACTTTAGATTACAAATGAAATTTCCATGGTATAAATATGAAGAAATCCCGTCTTATAGGAAAAATACTCTGCAAATCTTTCTAACAAGCAAGTGCAATTTGAAGTGCAATGGATGTTTTGCAAGAAATATTGGTGGGAATAACCAGGAGATAAGCCTGTCCGAATATAATTCAATTATTTCTAATTTTTTAAAGAAAGATGGAAAACAGATCAATTTTTTGGGAGGAGAACCATTATTACACTCAAAAATAAAAGAATTTGTAAAAATTAATGAAGAAAAAAATATCAAAACTACAATTTATACAAATGGTTATTTTTTGGATAAATTTAATAAAGATGATTTTAAAAATTCCAAACTAAGGGTTTCTCTTTATTGTAAATCAGGTGGAATAAAAAGTGCTGAAAAATTAAAAAGAACAGAAATGCCTCTCGAAGTCTGTTATATGGCTTCAAAAAGTACAACCCTCGAAGAATTGTTGGGTTCAGCAAAAATAATTGAAGAAAACTATAATTCAAATGTTTTTTTTATTTCGAGTATTAGGGAGTTAGATAATCCCCATCAAGAGTTTTTTGAGGATACTAATTTAACGATGCCGGTAATGGATTATAAAAGGTTGGTTCATAAATTTTTGGATAACTATGAGGGTAATATGGAAATTCATGTTTCAAAAAGAGGGGTCTTTGAAAGTACAAAAACAATTTCTGGAAATAAATGTAAATTTGCGAATTACTTTCCTGGAGGGAAAATCATTCAATGTCCTTATGATACGGTAAATTTGAAATTTCAAAAAGATTATGAATTTGATATAAGAAATTGTCAACATAATAATTCATGCCTTATGAGTAAGGTTATCTACAAAAGAAAAATTTAATCTTTCATTTCAATTTTTATATTGACTGACTTTGGAACTTTCATTCTCATTATATGATGGAGAACTTTTTCATTTGCTGGAAGATCAATTAATCTTTTATGTATTCTCATTTCAAATCGATCAAAAGTTGCAGTTCCATCTCCACAAGGAGATTTTCTTGTTGTAACTTTTAATTTTTTAGTTGGAAGTGGAACAGGTCCAGAAATTGTAATTCCCGAGCTCTTTGATAATTCTTTTATAGAATCGCAAATTTCATTAAGCATTCCGATATCTGTTGAGTTTAATTTTATTCTGACTTTAGCCATAGTCTTTTTATTGTGAAATGCTTTAAAAACCTTTTTATAGTAATTTTATTTAGTAACTGAAAGAGGAAAATGGACAGTACTTTTATTCAACTTGCGGTGATTTTGCTTGCAGCTTTTGTAGTTTCTTATATTGTGAGGACACTTAAGCAGCCTTTAATTATTGGGTATATCATTGCTGGAATGATTATCAGTCCTTTCTTGTTTGGAGCTGGAGCTTCTACGGAGACAATTAATGTATTTAGTGAGTTAGGAATATCATTCCTTCTTTTTATTGTAGGGCTTCATCTAAATCCAAAAGTTATAAAAGAGATTGGGGGGAAATCTCTGATAATCGGATTAGGTCAGATTATTTTGACATTTACTGCTACTTTTTTAGTTTCTAATTATCTCTTTAATGCAGGAATTATCCCTTCTATTTATTATGGGATTGCCGTTTCATTCTCAAGTACAATTATTGTAATGAAAATTTTGTCTGATGAAAGGCAGCTCGATTCACTTTCTTCTAAAATATCAATTGGAATTTTGATTGTGCAAGATTTAGTTGCAGTTGCAGTCTTAATTTTTATCTCTTCGATGTCCGGAATAAATAATTCAAATACTTTACAAAGTTTTGCTGCAGGAGGAATTTTGATAGTTCTTCTTTTCCTTATAGGATACTTTATTCTTCCTAAGATTACTAAAAGAATTGCAAAGTCTCAAGAGCTTCTCTTTTTATTTTCAATTTGTTGGTGCTTTGTGTTAGCCGCTCTTTTTTTATATGTGGGATTTTCAATGGAGATTGGTTCTCTTTTAGCGGGAATTATTCTTTCAATAAGTCCTTATGCGACGGAAATTTCTTCTAAAATTAGACCTCTTAGAGATTTTTTTCTAATAATCTTTTTTATAATATTGGGGCTTAAAATGCAAATTTCACAAGTTCAAGAAGTTATAATTCCTGCAATAGTTCTTTCTGGAATTGCATTAATCTTTAAACCTTTAGTTTTAATGTTTTTGGGAAGATGGCTCAAATATACTAAAAGAACAAACTTTTTGGTAGGTTCAACATTGGCGCAAATCTCTGAATTTTCTTTAATAGTTGCAGCCTTAGGACTTTCAGTTGGACAAATTAATTCAACTATTTTTAATACAATTGTTTTAACATTGATAATCACCATTTTCCTTTCAAGTTATTCAATAACTTATTCTTGGGAACTTTATAATAGATTTTCAAATTTTCTTTCGATATTTGAAAATAAAAGAATAAAAAATGAAAGGAAAGTAAAAAAAGAATATGATACTATTCTATTTGGGTATAACAGAATTGGATTTAGTATCTTAAATGCATTAAAAAGTTTGAAGAGAAAATATCTGGTGGTTGACTTCAATCCCGATACCATTAGTAATCTTAAAAAATTTGGTATTCCGGCTTTATACGGTGACGTTTATGATGTGGATTTCTTAGAAGAATTAAATCTCGAAGAACTAAAGTTAATAATTTCTACAGTACCAGATGTAGAAACAAATAAACTTTTAATTGAAACTGTAAGAGCGGTAAATAGAAAAGTCGTAGTTATTTTGAGAGCCCATACCATTGAAGATGCATTAAAATTATATGAAGATGGAGCTAATTATGTTTTAACTCCTCATTTTTTAGGAGGAGAATATGTTGCAAAAATGATAAATCATTCTAAAAGTGGAGATAAAGATTACAAAGATGAGCGGAATAAACACTTAAGAATGTTGAGAGAAATTCTTTCTAAAGGAGCTAATCATCCTGAAGTTGAAAAGAATTAGTTTACTTTTCTTATTTAATATTATCTTCTGTCTTTACTTCTTCTTCGTTGTAAAGGTCAAAAGCAACAAAAATTATATCGAGAATTCTTAAAATAAATTCAATTAAGACTATAAAAATTAGATAAGACCAGATGTCTGAAAAGAAAGTTGGGATTAATTGAATTTGTTCAATTACCTTATTAAAATTAAAGAGGCCTTGTGAAATTGCAACTGTAAGAAGAGTTAAAGGGATTAATTTTGCCAGCTCTCTTGCAAGATCTTCTTTGTAATAAGCAGTCATTCTTATTGCTGCGACGATTGTTACCGAAATAACTAAAATACTTTCTATTGCTAATCCATTTGTTAAGAACATCAAAAATAAGGTAAATCCTCCAAACCAAAGGAATACAATTATTGGTAAGATTACTAAATATTCTATGAAGTAAATTAACGTTCCAAATACTTTTGCAAAAACTGCGTGATCTAGAGAGTTAAATTTTGATAGATTAAGTCTAAGAATATCTTTTCTTGCAATCCATCTATAAAATTTCCAAATAAAAATTGCATAAATTACTAATAAAAGTGACCATAAAAAAAGATTAAGAAAGGTTTGGGCCCATGAAGGGAGAATTTGAATAATTCCCAAATAAAACTCTTCAAGCAGATTTGCAAATCCTGTTGCTACCCCTTCCATTAAAAGGTTAGGGTAGAATTAC
>Ga0209518_1002289_pt1 | contig 18274 bp, 22 predicted proteins | sample RifGroB1_FD_183993 | JGI IMG/M metagenome (GOLD analysis project Ga0209518, IMG submission 183993) | Groundwater microbial communities from Rifle, Colorado, USA - Groundwater B1 (SPAdes) (version 2) | ecosystem: Environmental > Aquatic > Deep subsurface > Groundwater | place: Rifle, Colorado...
ATTGATTTTCTCAAGTCTTTCGGTGTATCTTAGTAGGATAGCGAATTCGCTTTCCCAATCAATTTTCGGGTGTATTAGTTCTTCTTTTTTCATGTTAGACCACCTCTATGGAAAATTAAATCTACAGCTCATAATGTACATATATTCCGCGAAAAATACATTGTTCTTCATGACTTTACCAAATTCTTTTTCCGTCGGACATGATTCCCAAAAAGAACGAAATGCTTCAATTAGAAGTTCTTTTTCGTCTTGTTGGTGTAGCACATCCCAACTTTGAGATTTGATTAATGTTTTTCTAGCTTGTTCGGCATTCATTTTTAACCACCCGTTATTTGTTTTATCACTTTGTAACATTTTGGACAGATGACTATAGTGTCTGTATCTTCGATTCTAAAGCATTCACAATCATTCATTTTTAACCACCTGCATATGTTGTATCGATTGTGTATTTGTATTCTTCTGACTTCTTTATCTTTCGTGAAGTTTCAAGTTGCGCGAGGTTCACTCGAACAGATTTTCTATTTTCGTAGTCAACTTGTTTCCGAATGTCAGTATCTGGATTTGCCTCTATCCATTTGAGCAACTCTATCTTTGATTCTCCGAGATACACGAAATCGTCAAAGTCGGGGTTATGGAAGTCTGCCATTTCGATAGGTGTGTGTAATAATGAGATTATCCGTTCGAAAAATCTCTTCGTCTTGTGCGTAAGTTTAGTTTCTCCTTCGAGGAATGTGAGTGTGAGTAAACAATAAATGTGGACGTTTTGGATTCTGTGGAACATGGAGAAGAAGTTGTGATATTTAATAGTCATAGATGTTAGATATTTCTCTACATCTTGTGACCAAGCCTTTTCTAAATCTTCGTTATCAAAGACTCTGACAGCGTCTCCTATCGCATCCATGACTTTTTGGTCCAAATCACCGATAAACAATAATGTGAGAAGCTCTCTTTGCGAGTAAATGGATTTTCGCGTTTTTAGATGGCTTAATACGTCGATTGTTTTCTGGCGCAAATATGACCTGTCGTATTTAGGGTGTACTAATACCGCAAAATAGAATCTCTCCATTAGCGCTTTTGGGAACTTAGTCATATAGTGGTCTTCATCGTCCCTTATTCGCATTGTAGCGACTATCAATTCTTGCGGTATTGTTGAATCATACTTTCCGACTGTGCAATAATAGTCATACCCTTCAGGAATCGAAAGCTTAGCTTCAGCCATTTGACTTAAGATGTTCTCTTGGGTGTTTACATCGACTTTTACTTTGCTGTTTCTGAGGAACTCCTTATTGACCTTGTTCTCATAATGCTTTAGATACTCCATATCATAGTTTGCAGTACCAGCAACGAGGGATACTCTCGGGAATTCCTTGCCGCCGATTGTTGATGATGTTCCACTCGGAGCCAATGCTACCGACTTAAACAGGTTAATCGCTTTATCATCGGAGAGGAAGGTGTCGTTGTTTATTTCATCAAAGATAAACGCAGGACTCGAGAACAATCCTGGAACGTTTTTCTTCTTTGCTGTATCTTGATAAAATACCTCCCGTTGTCCACCAGTAAGACCGGGTAAACTAAACCTAGGTCCAGAAATAAACCCGGCATTGGAATAATAGGCGTGGTGCAATATTGATAACGCATACGTTTTTCCAATGCCGGGAGCCCCATAGTATAAGCTATGAGCGATATTCATCTCCTTGTTGAAGATGAGGTTGAATCTCTTAAGAGTCTCGATATACATCGGAAGTCTAGCCTTCTCTTCATCCAGCACGAAGCCAACTTCTCGCGCAAATTTGATGAAAGAATCGATAACTCCAACAAGAGGGTGAACAGGATGATTCAGGTCTAGGGTGAATGTGCCTTTTGTTTTCTCTTTATATGCCTTTAGACATGTAAAGTAAAATGAATTCGTTTTGTTTTCAGTTCTTCCAAAAACATAACCGGTGTGGAATCCAGGCGATAGCTCAAAGAAACTCTCGATAAAATATTCTTTGAGCTCTACTCCCTCAGCACCTTTGAGCCAGAAAGCCCCCTCATAAATATAAGTCGGAATCATCTTGCGCGCGGGAAATTTCTTGAGCGTAGTCCCACACATCTTATCGCCTAGCATGTTCTCACATTTATATGTGGCAAGGAAATCTATCTTAGAAGCAGAAACAGCATAATTTGAATTGCAATTTGGACAGTGTACATATCTTGATGTGACGAATGCTACTTCGTCGATTTTTCTGAGGACATAGAACTTCATGCCAATTAGCTTGGATGAGAATATTTCGCTATCTTTATCTCCGAAATCTATCGAGTCATAAATAGGCAATGATTCTTCATCGAACTTCCAGATTTTTGGGTCATTCAGACCTTCTGCTTCATCCGAGATGACTTTATAAAATTTCGAGTAGTTTAGATTTTTATCAAAAATGAGATCTTCATCTGAAATTTCGATTCCTTGCTCTTTTAATGTTGCTTCATCGCTTGCTAATTCTTCACATTGATTGTACTGCTTGAACCATTTAGTCATGCTTGTGTAGAATAAATCTGTGATAAGTATTTCTCCTGCCTCCTCATTAATATACTCTAAAAACCCATGACCGAACTTTATCATACGGTCTACATAGTCTTTCGGTCTGTCTAATTCTGAAGCTTTTAGAACTCTTTCTTGATTGGCATATTTCATGTATAGAATTTCTGCGTGGAATTTTCTGATTCTAGGCCTCTTACCCCCACCGGTTCTTCCGAAATGGTCAATCAGTAATTCCACAATTTGCTGATTAATATTGCACCACCAAGAGGGTCATTCTTTAACCCTTAATATATTTAAACAAGTGTAATATATAAAAATATCTTTTCTTTTATAAACATATAGCATATATCTCATATACTACATATAGAAGAACTAGAAAAAAAGAATTAAATTTGCACTCGACTGAGATAGAAGTCAATTGTGTCAGCAAGTAATTTTGCTACACCTGTCACGACAGGAACAATGACCGTCTGTAATTCAGGCGACATATTCTTAGTTACAAAAAAGGTACCGATAGCAGCCATTCCCATAACCAAAAATTTCAGTGTGTCTTTATTTTTCTCAACCCAAGTGAAGAAGCTCCACCCGGACATACTTCGTGCTGGACTTATTGCCATGTTTATCACCCTTTACTTAAATGCTGAACGAACATAGTAAGGAGTAAGATAATAAAAGTCATTGCAGTAGTAGCAAGCCATAGACTCTTCTTCACCTTTCCGTTCGTCACATCTAATCGTTTTGTAACAGCTTGATGCTGTTCTTGCTGTATCTTTTTAAGCTCTTGAATCTCTCGATAAATGTCTGCGTTAGTCACCTTTACGAAAGTCTTTTCGCCTGCGTCTCTCCGTGTCATTGTTATTTCACCGCCCAAAAGTCGTTTCCATTGTCATCAACATAGTCATATGGTATTAGTCCGTATCCCATGTTTCCATATAGTGGTCCCCAGCTATTCTTAAATAGTAAGAATCCTTTCTTGGTCGGAAACTTTGCTGCTGAGGCAAGAATCATTTCTAGTCCTAGTTTTCCTTCTAAAGCTAATTGGTATTGTTCATCTTCTAAGTCGACAAATCCGACCCAGTGTAATGCATGAGCACCATGTACACTGCTTCCCTCTTGCGGAATAACGACACCTGCTTTAGGAGAGTAAAATTCTGAGTGTAGCCAAATTCCACCGATGACTGTATAGCCGGCGTATATTGCTACTTTGACATCATCGACGAAACTATCATCCATATTAGCGTCTGTTATCTTGTAGTAAGCTCCTGGCCTAGTGATGAACCATTTTGCAAAACTAGTAGCAAACATATCTGGTTTTACAAAAACACCAAGTTTAAATGGGTGTAATTTGTCTGGAGAGATACCTTTACTTGCATAGCCTTTTACACCGTCAAAAATGTAAGCTCCTTTATCGACTTCTGTCCATCCTTGGTATTCTCTAGCTGACCAATATGCGAATAATGGGCTAAACATTCGGAATATTTTTTTATCCCAAACAGCTCGCATATCAGCAATGCTAGCAATAGAATGTCCGACACAAGAATTTGTTCTTTCTTGGTCCATGATAGGTCCACACTTAGGCCGTAAATCTAGAACAGTCGGAATATCTCTATCTTCGAATTGTGCACTAAATAGAAAGTCTCTGTTGTCAATTTTCTCTTTTGGTAGAGGTATATATCCGAGACCTTTGGTTTTATTATTTCTTGCCACAGTAATCACACCCACCAGTTATACGGTATTCATCTTTGAATTTTTCTCTCTTTTCGACTTCTAAATGTAGACCGGTCATCTTCAACAATTGGATGTGCATATCGTATCCTAAGAAGAAGTAATGTCTAGCGTTGTGGTGATCCTTGTGTTCCACAAGCATTTTCTCATGCCAGTCTAGTTTTTCAAGAAGTCTATCTAGATTCATTCTTCCGTTAAGTAAAGTGTGGTCGAGATGTTCGTTTATCATCGTTTTTTCACCATTATTGCGTTTTGTTGCTGTTGATGAAAAAGTCACAGCTCACAATGTCAAAGACTCTTAGCTCCGTATCCACGGAGGAATCTCCGCCAGAACTGGCAGAAAAACTCAAGTATGCGTTTGACCATGCACTGACGTTTACTGTTCCCGTCGCGTTGTTGGTAACGGATCCGGCACCAGATTCTGCTATCTGGGAGATGTTCGTGAACACAATATTTGTTCCGTCGTATGTTAATCGTATTTTCCCACCGCCGCTGGCCACGTTACCAAGTGATGCGCATGTGAACGTTAATATCGTGCTATTGTTTGCGCCGGCATCGGTGAGAATAATAGATATTGTACCAGTGCTACTACCACTACTTGTTGTAGTCCCACCCCACGCTAGTTCAAACTTCGCATAGTTCTTGAGACTAAGTGCTGTTCGTACTGTTGCGCTTGCCGAGTCACTACTGCGACCGAGAGTGTATAATCGTAATGTCCCGTCATCCTGGTTGACAGCCGCTACACCACTGATTGCTCCTGCCGATGTGGTAGCCACCCATGTATCAGTAGTCTGGTTGATATTACCATCGCCACCGTTACTAATGTTAAGTAGATCGCTCCATAGATTATCATAATCTTTGATTCCAGTTGTGCTAGTTTTGAAAGGTTCAGCCATTTTTACCACTTTGAAGTTGAAGCTACTTTTATAGTTGTTGTGTCAGTTCCGCCAGTTATAGCTTGTACACTAACGATTCCAACCATATTTATTTGTAATGTAGTTCCTGCATCTAGACGATACTTAGCCGTTGTTGCTGCTTCATTCACAGCAATGTAACAAGCTTTTAGTCCACTATTGAAGATTTTCGCGAAATAAGCAGTAGCTGTAAGAGCTAAACTTGCATTTGCGTTTGTAACACTTAAACTTTGGACAGATAATGAGTTAGCCATAGCTGTAGAACCGAATGACCAAAAAGAAATAGCAGCTGATCCGCTGCTAGTTATTCCGTGAACTTCTTCGTGTACTCCGTAGAATGTAACTGTTTCTCCAGGTAAGATGTCGTAATCATTTGTGGTTGCTGCTCTATCAAAAGCGATAAAAGCTTTTACAGTTCCTTTATTTTGCACGACACAATATGTGTAAGATTGTGACAATGTAGCACTTGCATCAGAAGTTGTGGCAGTAAAATAACCTTGTTCACTGTCAGTATATGAGCCAAACATTTTATGAGCATCTAGTGCGTAAAAGACGTCTCCGTCTATTTTTGGAAAATCTCCTGAGTCAGCCATGTTTAAACCTCATATAATTCGACTTTTTGTGACATATGAAAATTCATCAGTAGAGGACTTACTTTGTGATTCGTGAGTTATTTCATCACTCATAAGTGGTACAGTATCTTCATTGAATAGAGCAAGACTATTTAAGAGGAAGCCATTAGCTTCTAAAATATTTAAGTAGCAACGAATAGTTACTTCTTGAGTTGTGTAGTTGAAAGAAGGGTAGCCGGCGACATAATCCTTGACAAGGTCAGTTGCCGCCCATTGTCTCAGTAAATCGTAACAGACATCTCCAGTCGTAAATGTGTCGGTAGTGTTATTTGTTATGATTTCCAGAACTGCTTCATTAAGAGAACCGCTTGGAGCACCGCCAGCTCCTGTTGTCAGACCATTCACATTAGTAGATCCTGTGTGCATATAGTTCCAACCAGACAATAATTCTGAGGTCGTCCAACTCTTTAGATATGATTTATTTGCTGCATCTCCAGTTGTTCGGATTCTCAACTGTAGTGCAGTTCCAGCAAGTAAGAATTTGGCTAAAGAAGCAGTAGTAATATATATCCAAAATGATATTGGTTTTGCGGCTGTTATAGTCAATCCCGCTATTGTCCAAGTTTTAGTAGCATTTCCTGTAGTAGCAAGTAAATTTTGTGAGGTTGCATCTGCAGCGTTAGAGCCTTCTTTAAAAGTTGTAGTATTGTCGGTTGTGTTTTGTCCACCGTTACTTCCAGTCCATGCGCTTGAGCCATCATCAACAACTGTTCCAAGACCAATAAGAATCGGTACTGCTAAATCAGTGTCTAATACAGTCGGTGTACCGTTTGAGATTCCAACTTTAAATTGTGTAGGCGGTAAATATTGTGTAGCACTTAGGTCAGCGTTCGCAGTATAGCCACGGTATAGAAGAATACTTCTTCCCGAATTAGTTTTTACGTTTCCGCTTGCCATAATAACATTTATATATGAGCCCCTTGATATTTATATATGTTTCTAATCTGTTACGAATTCGTTTATCTCCAAGGCTGGATATATTTTCCTCCCGTTTGCGTCAGTTGTAGTATAGATAATTGTGTCATAATCTTTGATGATTTTGTAGAATACGGCCTTTCCGACTATAGTAAAAGTATGAGTTTTCTTTACACCGCTAGTCAATCCAGAGACAAGTTCCCAGTTCGTTCCTGTTGGAATTTCTGTTGGGGTTTCAGATAGTCCTAAGTATAGTTGTATATTCCCTCCACTATAATAGATAGTTATAGCACAGGTTTGTAAGTTTTTCTTATTACAGAAGATACAAGTGCTTTGGGTAATGGTCGGTAATTCGAGGATAGGCATATCACACCTTTGTAACGTTAATACTAAAAGTCTCATTTGTTTTGTTGAGTAGCATCAACGTGATATTCATCGTCAGGTTTATCGTCCACAGTTCTCCTGCAGAAACGTTGTAGGTATAGTTGAGCGAGTTGTTGATGATGTTGTTGTTTGCCATTATAACTATAAACTCGTTGTTCACTGAACTAGTAACAACGTACTCTTGATTGTTCGTAGCATTCGTGTTATTAATAATGTATGTGCACCCACTAGTACTTTGATTTTCTGGAATAACATTATACTCGGTATAGGTGTTTTTCGAAGCTGAATAATTTCCTCGAGAAATGTTTGTTTTGAACAAAACAGAGTTGACTGTTCCGCAGAATGTTACATTAGCAGTATCGTCTACCCAGTCCCACCACATAGCCTCTTCGTATAAAAACGGTGCATCGTCAGACTGATTGATGTATTTCATCAATATAAAATCTGATCCGTTGTAACATTGTAGGCGAATGTGCTCACAAGTGGCACAAGTATTGTTTGATACCATCATTAACTGTATGGGGTTTTGCGCCCAGCATGAATCATTTATAGTGATATTTTCAGTTACTGAAGGAAATGGTCCAGTCGGATCTCCATACTTCACTTGCCAAAGAGAAGAACTTGCGCTAAGATATGGAATTGAATAATTGATATAAAGTGATGATTCAGGGGTTGTCCAGTTTGAGCTTGCACCTGAAGTCCATAATCCATCAAATGTAAAATTAACAGGATTGCTCCATGTTGATACCGCATAATATACGCCAGTATCTAGGCCCCCACAAGCTGTGCTTACGTTCGCTGTTTCTTGATAGCAAAAATCTCCTGGCGATCCGCTTCCTGCCAAAAAATTGCTATCTTCATCTCCAGAGAAATACACCCCGCCAGCAGTTAGCATAGCAGCTGCTAATAATACAGTAAGATATTTGAGATTCATAGTTTCACCTGGAAATTCGTAGTGTCTATTGTTGATGTAGTATTTGTTGTATCGACAAATTCAGTACTGTAATAATATTCTTTGAATGTCCAGTTTCCCGGAATCATGACTTCTAAATTAGAAACCAAAGTAGCTGTTCCAAGACCGTTGGTTCCTAAAATTCCTAAGGTTGCAGATCCAAAAATAAATTGCGATCCTGGTGTATAGCCGACTCTAGATTCTCTATAGGCAGCAAAGTAAAATGGCTCGAAACTAATCTCATCTGTAAAGTCGAAAATTTGTGTAAGTATATCTTGATTCTTGTTTAGCTCATTAAATAGTTGATTGATTTTTTTCATCTGGTCAGCTTGCCAGTCTTCTGTTCTCCAGATTTTATCTCCGATGTCAATTTCATCCTGTGGTTGTGGATAAGTTTTTCTAACAGCTCGGACGAATACTTGGATATTTTTTGAAGTATAAGGATCGATAATATTGACTAAATCCCCCGGTTTTATAATTTGTAGTTTAGTTTGTGCATCTGTTATTTTAATCGCTTGAGCTTCAACAAATGGCGTTGAATATTTATCCAGATAAGAACGGCCTCTAGCCTCAGCATCAGCTAGATTTTTAATGTCACTATATGATATTTTTTTCACGCTAGGTGTCTTATCGGGTCCGCCCCAGGTATCTATTGATGTTTGATTGGTTAGTACTACTGGCACTGGCACCTGGGCAGAATATCGAATATAAACATTTGATTCATTTGACGAAAAGATAATGGTTGCCTGTTCTTCGTCTATTTCATAATCATAGTTAGTACCAAGAACACCAACTCCTTTCTGACCTCTGACTTGTAATGTTCCAGCAGATCCACCCACACGAACTTCAGTATCCTGAGGTGTTTTTCTAAGTGTGAATGTTGAAGAAGGGCCCGCAAATGTTTCGACTATAGTATCATAGACAGTAGCACCTGAAACAATTACCTTATTTACCAGTTGTTCTTTATTTTCAACCCAGTTTATTGTCTTCTGAATCTGTTGACCGACAGTTAATGTGTAAGGATATATCGTATATCCTTGAGGTTCGAAATGTACCCAACCAGTAGTATTATTTCTTCGTATGATATATTCATATTGATCGGCAAGTAGGTTCATTCTGTCGAAATTGTCCTCATCTCTTTGGATGAATTTAGTTATTAGAAGATTCGGGTCTGTTCCTGTGGAAATTATAGTAGAATTATCATATGATAGATTCGATGTAGTAACTAGCGTTTTAAATATTTCACTTCCGACTCCAGCTTCTGTATCGATATCTTTATCCCAGCTTCTTGTTTGTGATGCTTTAATAGCTTCTATCATCCGACCTTTGCACTCGCACACGATTTTTCCAGATTCAGGTTTAAACTGTGTAATTTCACCGTCGAACACATAGTCATCATAATCAGTATTTACAGAACGCCATACTTTTATGCTAGAAGATGTGCCAATTGATGACAGAAATGTTAAAAGACTACTGCTAAAAACTATAGTCAAAGATGGTATTGCTTCTTTCCAAAGTTCCTCGTTCATCCACTCTTTTCTGTAGCTAGTTACATCAATCCCGTCAACAAGAACTTTGTCAGCTGGCATTATTCACCACTTGGACAAGATTTAGTGTATAATTGCAAAATCCAAGTCCAGGAAGCTCCCATCTTGGAGATATAGAAAGTACCTTAACCCACATAGTAGCTGTTAATCCGTATTGTACACCAGTAACAAACCCAAGATCAGCATCTAAAGAAATCTGATTTTCTGTATCTATCGAAGTAACATTAGCAACAGAACCTGTTTGCATGTTTTTGACCTTGTCTCCGATTCTAGTGTTCCATGTCAAAAACTGTGCATTCGAATCAATTAATTTAGAGGGGGTAGAAGAAGTGCAAAATCCAATATTTCCACGAACAACATTCGAAGCGCCACCGGTAAATACAGAAGCAGTAATGAAAGGTGACATAAACGCATAGCCGGTCATTTGGAATCCGTCAGCGAGGATCTTGAGTTGTGATATAATTGTCTGTATATCGTGAAAATTTCCGGTTAGTGTTCCCTCGATATTTATGTAATTAACAATTCCTAAGCTATCCACAGCCTCAGTCTTCCCTGCATCCTCACCAGGAAATGGCAATACGAATAGGTTCGAATCTTTTGAATCGTGATATTGATTAATTTTACCAAGAGGAATTAGGAATCTAGTAACACCATCGTCAGGTCCGATATAATTTATGTCAGTCAATATGACACTCTCCTTCTTAACTCGACTTCTTGAAGTGCTGCAAGTCTTCTTGCCAATTGTCTTAAATCCATTTCCGAATCTATTTTGGCATTAATAGTGACTGGCATATTAAAAGTATAGTTTCCGCCAGAACTTCTTTTTGTTTCTGCTGCAGTGAGAACTCTTTCTCCAGCGTGTAACTGATACATTCCTGTGGATGAAATGTCTCCTCCGACTGCTTTCCCACCTTTACCCTTGTCTTCGTCTTTATCCCTATCGACAGCATCTTTTATCCAACTCAGTAATTTATTGAATGCACTTTTCAAAAGTCCCCAGGCACTTTCAACTGCGTCTGATATCTTTTTGAAAGCTTTACCAATATCCTCGAAGATTTTCCCAGCATCGGTAATTAATGTGTCCCAATCTGTTTTTAGTTTAGACCAGATACTTGCAACATTTGTTATTAGAGTGTCCCACCAGTCAGATATAAATTTCCAGACATCTTTGGCAATTTGAACTGTATCTTCCCAAAGACCGCTAATAAATGTCCAGACGTCTTTAGCGACTTTTACTGTGTCGTCCCAAAGACCAGCTATAGTTTTCCATAGGTCTTTTCCCAAAGAGATTAAATCATCGAACAAAGCATTTAAATCCCACATGAGTTGATCCCATGTCTCTTTTAAAGCTTCCCAAAGTGTGACACCCATGTTCCATACAGACACGGCAATAGTTTGTATACCAAGCCAAACTAATTTTCCAGCACTAACTAAACCTTGCCATAATAATTTGAGTGTGTCGAAGAATCCATTTCCAGGTTCCAAGAAATCATCCCAAGCCTTTTTAAGACCATCGAATAATCCTTTTCCTTCTGCAGGTTTGAAATTGGCATTTTTCCAATCAGAACCAGATGAACCTTCTGTCCCACCGCCACCAGGCTCCGTTTTTTCACCAAGTGTAGCTTCGAGATCTCCGACTTTATCTGTGGCGTCTTCTGTTCCGTCTTTTCCAGTTCCAAATAAATTTGAAAGATATTTATACCAAAGCAGTCCAGCTTTAATAAAAATCATCAAGAACGGTCTAAACAGTTTAGAAATTACATCACCTATAGGTCTGAGATAAAGTAGCAATCCCTTCTTTAATATCTGCATTGATTGTGCAAATTGCGGAGAAGCTTGTTTTAATGTTCCTTTGATACTGTTCAAAGTTTTGAGAATATCTTTGCCTGTGTCTATAGCTTTAGATGCTCCTGCTACTACTGCCATTGGTGCGACCATTTTAGATACCCATTGTTTTAGCTTTTGTTTCGTATTCTTTTTGTTTCTTGATATTGATTATCATAAGGACAGATTCGTATTCATCCATAGTCATTTCGTTGATATCATTTCTAGTATATCCCGCCGAAATAATTTGATTCTCTTCGAGTAGCACCCGCAATTTTTTAGATTGAGGCTGTATTCCGGCGTCGAAAAACTCGAAGATCATGCTTTTTTTTCTTCGTGTTCTGCCTCTGTCATTCCTTCGACTAAGTTGCTAATCATTCCTTTTAGTTCACTTGCGAGTTTATCATAATCAGTAGTATTAAGCGAGTCTAATAGGTGGTCAATAGGGACGGTTTGGTCAACTTCGACAGGTCTTTTAACCACACATTTGGGGAGAAGATTGAAAATGAAGATGGTCGATTTAAAACCATTATCAGTTTCTGCCATGATCAAAGCGCGGTTTCTTTGCCCGGCGTTTGGTTCTTTTAGTGTAAATATTCCAACCGAAGTCGATACATCTTTAGTTTCCATATCAATCACCTAAGTTCTCCCTGAACTTATAGTTTTTCGTATTTTCTGGGGGTATGTGATTTCCTTATAATATACCCCAAAAGGTAAAAAAAGAATTTCGTGATATTTACTCCCTGCAAATATCAGATTTAAGGTACCGTCCACCACTTAATTGGCTTGTTTACAGTGTCGGTTGTGCCCTTTTTAGCAGTTCCATTGATAGTTAACTCCACAATATTGTCGCCAATATTGATTGGTTTGGAGATATCATTTATTGCGCAATCGGTCAACAAAATTTGGGCATTGCGGTTTGTAGATGCAGCTCCTTCTGAAAGGCTTAAAATGATAGCTCTGAAAGTGGGCTCTGCGCTAATTACTCCGTCTGATGGTGTATTAGCAATTCCGTAAAAATCATCGCGTAAAGTAGTAGCTACTGCGGAAGTCATCTTCACAGTTATCGTCCAGTCATATTTTCTGAGACCTGGTTCCATTTCAGTCGGGAATCGACTTCCAAGCTCACGACCAGTGTCAGGGTCGTAGTTGTTAGAAATATTGATTGTGGCATTTGTAACTCTTGCCACAGTGGTGCCGTTCCATTTGAACACACCCTGTGAGAAAATCCAAGGCTTAGTCGTATCCGGTGTATAAGCTGTAGCAGATGTTCCAGATGTTGGCTTTTTCGCGTATCCTTCTATAGAACACTTTAAAGTTTGTCCAACATTAAGCTGTAGTCCTACAGTATTAATTACACATCCAGATAAAACATCAACATTGTGTGTTCCGCCAGTATAATCTAATGCGGCAAGTTCCATCCCGAATGAAGCAAGTGTAGTTCCAGTATATCCGCGAAAATCAGCTTCCTCTAGGTAGTATGGAGCAATTGCAGTTCCAGAACCACTTCTAGGACCAATGGCATACTGTAAGAAGTTAAACGAGGCGAGTTCTATTTCCATCGACCAAGTGCATTCAAAATTTCCAAACCCGACGAAAGTCTCATTTCGTCCTTCACCAAGACCATTCAGCCTTATTAAATTGTTAGTACTATTGACTGTGGCGGTTTGAATTTTACCTTCTATGGCAACAGAGGTGGTGGCTCCTGTCCCATATGCTGTTTCTGTGCCATATTGGACAGAAGTTTTGTATCCTCGATAAGTTACCATGGTTATTGCCTCCTTATTATGTTGCCAAATGTTATTTATAAATGTTTCTTATTTTAAGCAAATTTGATTTCCCACTGCACATTTATAGATAATTGCCAAATGTAGGCGTTCTTATCTATATCGTAATCAAAGTTCTGAATGTCTTTTGATTGGGTGATATTTGTTCTGAATAAACCGGCTTGTCGCATCTTTTGACCAAGATTATATAGCTTGCTTGCTAGCTCTCTAGCCTGTGATGCATATTCAGACCTAACTTCGAATCGATAAACCATATTTGCATAAGAACCCTGCCCATATTCGACATAGTCTCCTAATGCGGCAGGTTCTTCACTGCCAGTTAAAAACATCATGACAACTCTTGGTAGCTGTGTATCAGACCTTGAAAATTCTCTTTCAATCATAGACGGACCAAAATGATATGAGATTGTTACAATTATTCCGGCTCCTGGCGCGGCAGATAGTGTCACGGTAGTGGCCGAATTTCCCTCACCATAAGTGACATAATAATCATAGCCTTTTCTTTTAGTAACAGCATTTACCGTTATAGTTTCAGCAACATTTTTTACGAAAGCATTTCTTAATGTAATGACAGTTTGGCCAGCTACCATGGTATGCGATTCATTTGTGACATCAGTCCCTCTGTCAGAAGGGTCGTCCAAATTGTTTCGAATATAATCTAAGAAGTCTCTTTCACGTTCAAATAGGTATTCTTCTGTCATGTTAATCATCTCCCTGATGAAACACTTTTGGAATAATATTCGACAAGTTTATTCATGTCGCGATTTATGCTTTCGACCGCCTTGGTGAACATAAATCCGGGTTTTATTCCTCGAACTTTTCTCTTGTATATGAAGTCTCCTTCATATCTGAATTTTAATAGTAATCGTTTTCCTGTTTTTGGTGAAATCTTTGTGCTTTCAATCCACTTTGATTTTAGTGATCCGTACAATCCAGTTCCGTATTCTAGATACTGAAGTATTTGATTTAATTTAATGCTTCCGGTATCGAGATGGTAATAGTTCTGGAAATTTTCTTCATCAATTTCGTATTTGAAAGCATGTTTGAATATTTCTCCATTATAGCCAGTCTGTTGTAAGTTATATTGATATCGCCTTTTGGCTTCTCTTCCGATGAGTGATAGTATTCTTCTTCGTTCTGCAAAATCGACTTGTTTTTTCTTGGCTCGTATCTGTGTAAGTATAGCTTTTTGAGCAGCTGTTTTCTTAGTCTCATAAGCCATAGCTTCTCGATACAATTTGATTTCTTTTGCGACACTTTTCAAAGTCTCTACAACTACTGAGGTTCTTCTAGGCATAGTTTACCTCTTAGGTAACTTCTTGCCATATGCTTTAACGTAAAGTATTGACCCATTGTTCATGCCTTTGACATATGTGAGATTTAAGACTTTATAAGTTTTTCCGTTTGCTAAGATTTGACATTCTTCATTAGCTACCGTGTCTGATTTAAAAGAGATTCTTACATCTCCGACACTTAATTGACCAGAGTTGACCATTTCGTGTTTAGTATCAAGTTCCTGTAAGAAAGCTATCTCTTTAACAGCCGGGCGGTTTTTACTGTCCTCACCTTCTTGCCCTTCGTAGCCAAGATCGTATTTTTTAAGATAGACAGAAATTTCAGAGCCAAGTTCTTCAGTCATGGCATCATAATCCTGTTGCGCTCCGACATCGAATTGATTTAACATTAGCTTCTCCGACTTCTTACTCCATAACTGTATTTATAGTAGCGCCCATAGTCTTGAGCATTAGTGAATCCTTGTTGAATGTCCATAATGTTTTGACGTGTCTCTCCTCCATCGTCCATGTCAGCCATAAATTCTGTTTTTCCAGTTTCTGTTCTTGCATTATTGAAGAGGAATTCATCATACTCAGTCTTAGCAGCTTGAGCCTCTTTTGCGAGTTCATTGTAAGCTTTTATAATCTGACGACCCTCTGCATTAAGCTGAATATAGCCTTTTGCAAGAGCTCTAGAAGCTAAACCACGAAGCACATAATATTTTGAAAGTAAAAGTTGAGCAAAGTATACGACTTGTGCATTTCCAGTATTCAAATCGAAAGAAGCTTCTTTAGATGCAATATTAATAATGGTCTGCATGTCGGAATTAGTAGGATAATCATTTTCACCAAATTGTAAGAACACTCTTAACTCGCTAGCAGTAACAAAAAGTGATTGGTCGTCGTCGACTTGCCAGTAATCGCTTACATTAATATCTGTCTCAACCATAGATGTAGCATTATAGAATGTTCTCTTATAGAATAATGCCGTAGTTCCGGCCGCATAATTATAGTTGGTGGTTATCTGGTCATATGTCATAGTTGTCGAAGAAGCAGCAATAAAGACATAGGTCCCAGTCGCGCTAGTCGAAGAATAAAATCTCATCTGGTTATATGGCAGTAGATAAACTTTTTCTCCGGCTCCGTGTTGGTAGACCGTCGCTGTTGTGGTTATGGTTGTGGGCGATATGGCAGAGTAAGAGACGATTTCCGCTCTTTCAGTTTTAGGCTCTATCACCAAGTAACCAGATGAGGGGAAACCAGTTGTGGATTCAACATTTAGAGTAGTAGAACCATCAGAAGCATAGACAGACAAAGAGCTATTCTGCTGATTAGAAATATCGTAATTCACGCCCTTTAGTAATACCATGTTTAACCTCTTTTATAGTTGCCAATTGATATTTATAAATGTTTCTACCGTTGTGAATTATCGAGTTATTATTCCACCATTTTTTTAATCCAGACTTTTACACATCCACTGGCCATGTTTTAGTCTCCCATCATCGAGATATTTGCCCATTATTGAGTAGTTGAACTGACGCGTTGTTTTGTACGATTATGCCGGTGACATTTGTGAGTGTAGCAGTTATGATGGTGTATCCGCTGTTTGACCCGTTGAATATTATGTAATTGTTATTCAAGCTTGCATTGCGGGTTATTGAGCAATTGTCGTTCCTTTCAATTATCCAATTTCCTGTGCCGGAGTACATGCATGAATCATTGACAATAGACCACGTTACTCCTTCTTCATAAATGTCATCGGACAGCGTACTGTTAACAAATGCTAGTGGCAACCACAACGTTCCATTATAGCATGTGTAATTTGCGTCCTGCAATGACGGGCCTTGTAATATAAATTGATAACGTAATAAGAGATTATTACGTACGCAATCCGCTGGGATGTTCACCGAATAATTTGAACTGAACCATCTATATTTCCATACTGCGGATTCCGTTTTTATCGGGGTTGTGTAGTTCATTGTTATGTTCAAGTGTGAGCCGTATGTTCCGGCACCTAGATATGCTGTTGAACTCCAATTTTCGTCAAAATAATTATGTAGATTTATGAATGTTACGCCATTATCGTCTGTCGCATAATTGCCAGTGTCTAATCCGCCGCACGCCGTGCTAACATTTGCGCTCTCTTGATAACAACTTATGATTTCACCATGTACGAACGGGAGGAGCACTAGCATGATTATGAAGACAACTCGTTTCATGCGCGCGTCACCTGACAGTAGCTATCTCTCACGATGGTAGTATTTTGTCCTGCTACTTCGGCGCTGAACTGTGGTGTAATAACAGAATTAGCTGCCGCGGCACCAATTATGTTGGCGTTTAGATTTGCCGAATACACTGTATTGACAGCCGCTACTGCAGTGCTAGTAATCTTTGTTGCCGTAGTGTTGAACGTGCCGCCATTACTAGTTGTTGTGCTGACCGCATTAATCATTACACTGGCGCGGAACTGTTGCACTGCTGTACCCCAATCCTCCAGTGTTAAGCTAAGACCGTTTGTAGTAGTGTTGCTTCTGAAAAAGATAACACACTGGAGCGTGTAATTTGTGTTGGCCAATGCTGTCCATGTAAGATCGGTAATGTTTTGGAGCGTCGTGCCGGTTACCGTTTGGTCGCTCACGGTGCGATTGACGAACGGTGGGTAGACGGGGTCGTTTGCTCGTAGGCTTCCATTTTCGCCGAATAATATCGCACCACCAAAGATAGTAATATTGCCGGTTGTGTTGAGCGTGTTGAATATGACGTTATCGCTCGTGTTGAGCGATTGATTAAATGGATTACCGCCGGCGCCACCGGTTTGGTCGGTTACGCATTGTATTCCTGTGGCGGTGATGTTTTGTATCACGGTTCCTGCGCTGCATGTCGCGACGTGTTTGCTTGCGTTCCCCATGTTTGTCGCTATTTGTGCGAGTGTTAGGTTTGCTCCTGCGTTGAGTTGCGTGAGTGTCGCGTAGCTGCTCTTGTCAAGACTCCAGTTACCAATGTTCGTTACTACTTGCGCCAATGTTAGGTTGCTCGTTCCATTGTTTTGTCCGAGCTTGTCGCGACTCCAGTTGCCGTTCGCTGTAGTGATGAGCGCGTACGTCAGGTTCTGACCAACAGCGCCAGCAACATACGAGGGAGTCGTATAGAGAGCATTCGCGCGTGATTCGTTCCAACTCGTGTTATCTCCTCCGCTGGCAGGAAGCGTTGTAATGTTGTAGAAGCCAGATGGGTTCGTGTTTCGTGGATAGTACAGCGTATCAGTAAGACTTTGGTTGAAAGAAGTATTACCGCTAGAACCCGTTGAATCAGCCACGCATTGTATTCCTGTAGAGGTGATGTTCTGTACAACGGTGTTCACACCACAATTGCCAACGTGCTTGCTAGCGTTTCCCATGTTGGTGTTGATTGCAGCGAGGGTGAGGTTCGCTCCTGCATTGAGCTGTGTAAGTGTAGCGTAGCCACTTTTATCGGCGCTCCAATTTCCCATGTTCGTCGCTATTTGCGCGTAGGTCAAATTTGGGAGTGTACTTTTGTCTTTGCTCCAGTTGCCCATGTTGGTGTTGATGAGCGCGTAGGTCAAGTTTGCTCCAGCGTTGAGTTGCGTCAGTGTAGCGTATGATGCTTTGTCCAAACTCCAGTTGCCGTTCGCAGTAGTGATTAGAGCATAGGTAAGATTCTGTCCGACAGCGCCAGATACGTACGACGCATTGACAAAAAGCGAGCGCGCACGACTCTCGTTCCAAGAGGTATTGTCCGCAACTGGATACACAGGAAGCGTCGTGCTATTATAGAAGCCAAG
>Ga0209518_1002293_pt1 | contig 18248 bp, 17 predicted proteins | sample RifGroB1_FD_183993 | JGI IMG/M metagenome (GOLD analysis project Ga0209518, IMG submission 183993) | Groundwater microbial communities from Rifle, Colorado, USA - Groundwater B1 (SPAdes) (version 2) | ecosystem: Environmental > Aquatic > Deep subsurface > Groundwater | place: Rifle, Colorado...
CGTATCCAAAATCTTTTCTACCATACTCATCTTTTAGCCTTACTAAATCTTTTTTGTTAGGTGGAGATTCAATCTCCATTACTAAAGCATCTCCTTGTGAAACAGCTTTCGTAGAATGAAAGGCAGCCTCATCAACTAGAAGCCCCTCCCCTTCTCTTCGAATAGTCCATCCTTCTAAATTTGAGCACACTACCTCTCCACATAAAACGGCAAAGGACGTTCTCTTAGTGGGGTGGCAATGCATGGAAGTACTATACCCTTCCTTTATGTTAAGAATCCATATCGCAACTTGTGAGTTTTCAAACATTAAATATTCGTAGCCCCAAGGCTTATTAACAACTACGCCCTTGTAATCAAATTTATCTACATCTCTGGGGATAGAGGTTCTTAATCTAGATAAATTCTCTATATCGAGCTTTGAACGGTATACTCTCTTAATCATGAGTTATTTTATGGCAAGGTCTAAGATAGTCTTTTTATCGTTTGATCTACCCAAGGGCCCAAGTTTCTGGGGTGATCGGAAGTTATAATATTTTCGTCTACTACAACTGGTTTAACCTTATACCGAGCGCCAGCATTAATAAGATCATCCTTCATTCCAGGATAACAAGTTGCTTTCTTACCTCTCATAATACCGGCGGAAATCAAAACCCACGGTCCATGACAAGTGCTTGAGATGATTTTCCCAGTCTTAAACATTTCTCTTACAAAAGCAAGGATTTCCTTTACCTGTCTAACTCTATCTGGAGCCTCATGTCCACCAGGAATTATTACGCAGTCATAATTTTTACTCTTAAGCTCTTCATATTTAACCGTTGGTTTAATAGTATACCCATGTTTTCCTATAACCTCTTGGTTATTACTTGTTGCTACGTCTATCTTAAATCCTTTTTCCAACAGTGCCTCGTGAGGAAAACCCACTTCAGTATCTTCGAAGCCAGGACCAGTTATGATGATTATTCTTTTTCTTACCATTTAGTTTACTCCTGTAGCCACGGCATATCATTTTTATCCGCTAGGTAATTTAAATAATCATAGTCTCTATCTGTGTCGAGCCAGCGCCAAAAACCACTATGGGGGGAGATGGCAATCTGTTCATCTTCAATCAAATGCTTAAACACTTCTGTCTCAAGCTTACATTCGTTAAATGATGAAAGGTAGGAAAATATTTCTTTCTTAAATACCATAAATCCTCCATTCGTATATCTACCTGACGAGTCCGATGTATTTTTTTTAGTTTCATAAATTTCAACGGAAAGGTCTTTCTTAACAGAAAACTCAAATTCTCTAAATTGAGGAACCACGCCGGTAATTGTTGCTATCTTTTTTGATTTTTTGTGAAATTCGATAAGTTTTTTAATATCTACGTTTGCAATCGAATCAGAATATGTAACCATAAAGTCTTCATCGTTTATATACTTCTTACACCTATCGATCCTTGCACCAGAAAAAGCAAAATCCCCAGTATCGACTAATGTTACATTCCAGTCTGTTTCTTGATGCTGGGTTAGTTCCTTAATCCGACTATCCTTCAATGAAAGATTAATATCATTTGTATGCAAAGAGTATTTAAGGAAATAGTCTCTTATGGAATCTCCTCCTTTTCCCAGAGCCAGAATAAAATCATTATATCCGGCAAGACTGTATCGCTTCATTACGTGCCAAATAATGGGATGATGACCCACCTTTACCATAGCCTTTGGCATATAGTTGGCTTCCATTCCAAGCCTTGTCCCTTTCCCGCCACAGAGAATAATTACTTTCATGCCTTTAATCATAATACTTTTCTGTACCACTTTAGAATCTCTTCTATTTTAACATATAGGGAACGCTTGTTCGCCCAACCCAATCTTCTTATTTTTGCATCATTTAAATGCTGATATGGGATCTCGTTCTTTGCAGTATTAAGTATTTTATATTTTATTTTTGTATTTAGTATCTTTTCTGCTTTTTTAACCAAAGATAAAACGGACAACGTATCTTTAGATGAGAAATTAAATGCTTGTCCGATTGTTTTATTCAAATTTTTCATGAGAAAAATATACCCGTCTACCACGTCCCCGACATACAAATAATCCCTAACGTAAGTGCCGTCACTTCTTAAAAGTAATGTTTCATTTTTTATTACAGATTTACAAATATCTGGGACTATTCTTCCGAAATGAAAATCTCCCTCTCCGTAAACATTTCCGAATCGTGTTATAACAACAGGAAGACCATATGTTTTGTAATAAGCTAGAGAAATTAAATCCGCGGCTGACTTTGATACATCGTATGGATGATCTCCTTTAAGAGGGGATTCTTCTGTATAAGCTTTTTTGGTCTTGCCATATGCTTTATCGCTTGATGCAACTATCACCGCTTTTAAATTGTTTAGTTTTCTTGCGGCATTCAGAACATTCACAGTACCCATAACGTTTGTGTTGAAAGTGGAATATGGGTTATCAAAAGCTTCTTCTACAATTGGCTCTGCTGCTAAGTGAAAAATAAAATCGGGATTATAAAAACTGAAAATCTCCTCTATTAATTCTTTTTTTCGTATATCTGCAATTCTAAGTGTAGTTTTTAAGTTTAAATCCTCGGTCGCATAAATTGAATCTTTGTTAATTTGATTATCTATTACAACTATGCTTTGGTTACCCGATTTTATTAGCTGTTTTACAAGATTGCCTCCAATAAACCCTGCGCCTCCTGTAATAACAATTGTTCCTTTTTTTAATCCTTCCATACTTTCCACCTCGGATCTTCCATCCAAATCCTGTTAAGATTGTCTACATCGGGGTATGTATCCATACAATGCCAAAACCCATCGTGAGCATAAACCGATAATTGCTTTTTGGAAACCAACCTTTTTAACGCCTCATGCTCAAATTCTCCCGGCTTTATATAATTAAAAAATTCCCGTTTAAATATCATAAATCCACCGTTAGTATGTTCTTTTAACACAGGTTTTTCTTTAAAACTCTCGGCAATACCTTTATCGTTGATTTTTAGAAGTCCATACTTACTTCTCGGATGAACACCAGTAATGGTGCCTATTGTTCCCTGTCTTTTATGAAAATTTACCAATTTTTTAATATCGATGTCTGCAACTCCGTCTCCGTAGGTTACCATAAAATTTTTATCCGTTTTAGGAATAAAGTTTTTGACACGCAGTATTCTTTCTCCGGGCATCGTTTCTTCTCCGGTATCTACAAATGTAATTTTAAAATTATCCGCTTTATTCTCGTTTTTTACCCACTTGTGTAGAGTTGTTTTTCCTGTTTTTGTAGAAATGGAGAAATTGTTAAGAAAATGTCTTTGATTTAAAAAATATTGTTTAATCATATCGCCCTTATACCCAAGCGCTATAATAAAATCATTAAAGCCGGCACTGGCATAAATTTTCATAATATGCCAGAGTATAGGTTTTCCACCAATTAAAACCATGGGTTTGGGTTTAAATTCAGTTTCCTCTTTAAGTCTGTACCCCAAACCTCCGCAGAGAATAATCGTTGTCATAGTTTTTTACTTAATTTTAATTTGAGCAGGGAAAAACTTGTAAATCGCAGGTAGTATATCAAAAACAGCCAGCACATAAAAGGATGTAGGAACCATGCAGTATCTCTAATTTTTAAAAATCCTCTCGTGCTTAAAAACAATGGTTGGATAAAAGTAACTGTATAAAAAATATATTTCAATAAATTCACTACATCTTTTGAGGAATTGAAATCGAAAACGGCATATCTTCTGTGATTTATATATTTTGACAATGAGTACCTTTTAACATATAAAACTCTTCTTCTAACAAGATTTAAAATACCTTTTCCTATGTCGTGTTCGATATTTACCTTTTTTACAACACCAAATCTTTTATAACCCAATTTTAATAGATCTACATAAATATCTATATGTAAATAGGATTCAAAGGAAATATTCGCCTTAAGTAAAACTTTTCTTCTCGTCAAAAATCCATTATCTCCTACCGTTGGCAGATTGCTTTTGTTAAATTCAACTGTATCGTAGTTACTGCGTCTTTTAATTATCTTTCCTTTTTCGTACGTATTTGTTAGCCAAGTTTCTCTGTCTGCTTTATTCAAATAGAAAGCGACAGGATCGCTTACACCGAGAAGGGCACAATATCTGTCAAGTACTTTCATTTCCTTATTTATTCCGTAGTGAAGTGTAAAAGTTGAAAATATTTTATTATCGTCCATAAAAGGCTGAACTAATTCTCGCAAAGACTCATTGTGGGATAAGCTATTATCTGATTCTAACCAAAGAACAATTTCGTTTCGTGCCTCTTTTACAGCAAATACTCTTCTTGCCTCACTTTGCTCTCTAAGTTCACTTTTAATTATTAACTTACAACCATATTTTTTAAGGAAGCTAATTGTATTTTTTTTTGAACCCCCATCAACTATGATGTGTTCGATCAAGTACTTTGGATAATCTTGATTTTTAATTGATTCCAAAACTTTTTTGAAAACCTGAGGATTAGGATTAAGAGTAATAGTAAGAATAGATATGCTCGGGAGAGAGGACTTTTTCGTCATTGTATAAACTAAAGAATCATAGCATTATAGCACGCTATTGTCAGCTTATCTTGTTTAACGTATAATCGATTTGTGAAAAAAGCAAATAACTTAAGAGTTCCATACGGCCAGGCTGTACACGGCGAAGAAGAAAAAAAAGCAATCATAAGGGTTTTGGATGAACACAGAACAATTACAGGAAAAGAGACTGAGCGATTTGAAGAAAGAGTCTCAAAAATTTTCGGTAAAAAATTCGGAATTGCTGTTAACTCCGGCTCGTCTGCCAATCTTTTAGCAGTAAGATTACTAAATTTAGCAAAAGGATCAGAAGTAATTACTCCCCTTCTAACATTTTCTACTACCGTATCCCCAATTATTCAGAACGATTTAGTTCCTGTATTTGTTGATGTTAAAGTGGGAACCTATCAAATAGATGTGGGCCAAATTGAAAAGAATATAACCAAAAAAACAAAAGCTTTAATGATCCCTTCCTTGATTGGAAATGTTCCCGATCTTAAAAGAATCAAACAAATTGCTAAAAAACATAAATTGTTTTTTATAGAAGACTCATGTGATACGTTAGGCGCTACTTTTGAAGGAAAACCATCGGGATATTATTCGGATATATCAACTATCAGTTTTTATGGTTCACATATTATAACTGCAGGTGGTAATGGAGGGATGCTGATGGTAAATTCTAAGCAGTGGAGAGACCGAGCGAAGGTTTTAAGGGGATGGGGCAGGACTTCTTCAATTTTTTCAGAATCCGAAAGTCTAGATAAAAGGTTTAGTAGGAAAATAAACGGTATTCAATATGATGGAAAATTTATTTTTGATGCAATCGGCTATAATTTTATGCCGATGGAGTTAGGATTTGCTTTCGGGAACGTTCAACTTGATAAATTAGATAAGTTTAAAAAAATTAGGGAAAAAAATTTTAATAGTCTTTTAAGCTTTTTAAAGGGTTACGAAAATTTTTTTGCTTTACCTAATCAAGATCCTAGAGTTAGAACTCAATGGCTAGCTTTTGCATTAACTATTAAAGAAGGCGCTCCGTTTAAAAGATTAGAGATTGTGACCTTTCTTGAACAGAATAATATACAAACAAGACCTATTTTTACCGGAAACATACTTCTACAGCCTGGATTTAAAAACATTAACGCTAAAGCAAACGGCAATTATCCTAATACAAATAACATTATGAAAAATAGTTTCTTAGTAGGTTGTCACCATGGCCTAAACAAACAACAAATTGACAAGCTTAAAGAAGTATTTACAATATTTCTTAAAAAATACGCTTAATCTTTCCTCGAAAGTATTGCTATGCCTAGTCCCCTCTGGTTTTTCAACAACAAATCAATTGAGCCTATTACGTACAAAATAGGATAAAGCAGGCCTGCAATAATAAACCCCTTTCTTAAAGATAAATGATTTAACTCCCAGGCGAGCTTTCCAAAAAACCCAAAAGTTTCTTCTTGCTTTACGATTTTGAATCCAGCTTTTTTCAAATCACTTATTAGCTTTTTTCTTTCAAATCCTTCCCTGGCATGATCTTCATGATGCCACTTTTCTAAAGACTTAAATATTCTTTTTTGATTTGCCTGAGGAGTATGAATATAAAGGTAACCGTTTCTGTTTAGTAAATTATAAAAATTTTTAAGTACCTTTTTATAGTCTGTTATGTGTTCTAATACGTCTATATTTACTATTAAATCGTACTTATTTTGGTCGGACTTTTTTGTCAGATCTCCGTAAATAAACTTTGTATTATTAATTTTTAAATCCCTTTTTATTTGGTTACTTAATTTTATATTGTACTTATCTAAATCTACTCCAAAAACCTCCGAAGTAGGAAATTCTTTTGCTAAATAAAAGCTATATATACCTATTCCCGATCCAGCATCCAAAATTGTTTTTATTTCATCTCTATTTAATGAAGTTAAAAAATCTTTAAAGTACAGACTCCTTATTTGCAGTCCAATTTCCGGTATTCCAAATACCATAAGATAAACTTTTTGCAAAATCGTTAATAGATTCTTTCTATCCTTCTTCCTTTTTCCATAACTTTCACTCATCTGTGAAAAGGAGTGTAAAAGAACCTCCGGATAATTAGAAAACTCTCGTCCAAACATAGATTTATTGTTCGTTATATAAAAAAACCGACCAGATATTCATCAAGATAAAGGATCCGAGCCAAAACAGACTCATGAAGGTAGCAAGCTTAATCACCGGTTTTTTACTTATGAATAAAGGCAAAAGAGAAATCGACCAACCAATTATCGAAATTCTAAAAATTAAATAAGAGAAGCCAAAAACTGTTGCCCAAGTGAGTTGAAACAGGGAAGTTCCAACAAAAACCAAAAAGAAAAAAGTCAAAAGCCAGTTTTTTAAGAAGTGGTCTTTAAGAAAAATTGCAGTTGAAATAATTAGAAATGGATAAAAAGGGTACCGATACCACCCGTGTCCCGCTTCATCAGGAATTCCAGAAAGAAAAATCAGAAAATATGCCAAAAATGCTGCGATAACAATTAAATTCTTCTTAAAATCTTTAAGGAAAAGTAAAATCATACTAAACCAGCCAAAATAAATCCATCCATCTGTATAAAATCTATCAACTAAATACGGCTTCTGAAATAAAGCATAGATGCTGTTAAAAACTAGATCGTATCTATTTAACTGAAGCTTCCAAAGACTAACAAACAATTCTTTATCAAAATAAAATCCGTAAACTAAATACAAAAGAGCTATTGGCGCTACAATAAGCAGAAATTTATAAATATCTTTATATTTTTTAAGCACTAACAGGATAATAACTATTGATAGTGCTCCGGCAACCCAAGGAATTTTTGCCAAAATTAGTAAGCCGCAAATTATTCCTGCTAAATTTCGATAAATATTTTTGTTTGTTTTTAAAAATTTAGCAGTAAAAAATAATGCTAAAAGCCAGAATGGTATGAAGAAATTCTCATTTTGAACAATTCTTGAACCTATGGCTATGGTGGGAATTGTGGCATATAAAAGACTCGCTATAAGTGCAGTTTTAGTATCGTAAATTTCTTTAACTAGAAGGAAGAGGAAAACAAGCGATAAAAATCCCAAAACAACAGCTAAAGGTCGTATATCGTAGAAGTGCAAATCATAAATTCCCTGTACTCCGTTTAAAATGGCAAAAGACCCTGCAACTAGACCAAAAACCGGCGGGTGCTCAAGAAACGGGGTAACCATTCTAAAATGAGTTTTCTGATAAACCACATCTTTGAAATTTTTATACTGTGGATGAGGTGACCATGAAGTAGGGACTCGATTTTTAATTAGGCTTATCCCCTGCCAAGTCCAGGCATATTCATCAAAAGTAGCACCCTGCCTTGGCCAAGTATTTAAATTGTTCGAACGCAGGAAAAATCCAAGAACTAATATTAGTACGATGAATATCAATTCAAGCCTGTAAGCTAATGATTTCATTTCATTTGTTTTTCAATAATTCCTAATGTATGACTTGCAGCTTTATCCCAGTTAAAATTCTCGGCCCAAATTCTTGCTTCTTTACTCATATTATCTCTTAACTTTTTATTATTTATAATTTCAAGTATTTTCTCGATAAGATCTTCTTTGTCTTTTGCTAACACGCCGGTTTTCCCATCGATTATTGATTCTGAAAGACCGGAAACATTAAATGCTGCTGCAGGAGTTCCGTGAATATTTGATTCAATCACTGCTATGCTCCAACCCTCGCCAATTGATGGGTTTACAAAGAGCCAAGAGCGGGATAAAAGCATAGTTTTTTCTGTTTCATTTACAGGCCCTAAAATATGGATTCTTCTTCTAAATTTTCCCCTCATAACTGAATCAATAATACCTGTGGCTTCGGTACCCCACCCTGCAATAATAAGTTTTGCTCCTGGTTTCTTTTTTAAAATATCTTTAAATATTTCTATTAAAAGCTCTACTCTCTTATATGCTTTAATTCTACCTAAATACAAAAGGGTCGGCGAATAAAATTTCTTTACTGATTTTCCTAGTTTTGGCCTATCTATTCCGCAATAAACAATTTCTATTTTCTTGGGATTAAATCCTAAATTAACTAAATCGTTCTTTGTAGTTTTTGAAATCGCAACAATTTTTGTAAATCTATAAACAAGCGGAAATAAGAAGCTTTCAATAAAAAACCCAATACTTGATAAGGGCTGACGAAGTTCATAAAAAAACTGTCTGCCGTGAACGTGATAAACAAAACTAATTTTTGGTTTTCTTGAAAAAAGAGGTGTAAAAAAAGGTATTCCGTTTTCTACATCTACAACAACATCTGTATTTTTTTTAAAATATTTAAAATAATAGATTGGCGCCCAAAAATATACACTAAACCTATTTCCGCGTCTTATAATTTTAATTCCTCTATATTCTTCCTTATCTTTAAGTTTCGAATAGGGATCATTACTGCAAAAAACAGTAACCTTGTGTCCCATTTTTACCCATCTTTTCGCCTGTTCAAAAACATAAATCTCCCCACCGCCTGCCCAGCTGTGTTTAGGGTCTCTCCAATTAAAAATAAGTATTCTCATCTCGTTAGATACTAGTTAATAGTTACTAGATATTATATTTGTAAAATAATTTACTGTATTTTTCCAATTATGTCGTTTTCTTTCATTCAAAGCTCCACGTTGTAATTTTTGGTAAACTATCTTGTTCTCTAGAACTTTTTTAAGAGTTTTCGCCAAGCTTTCCGGCGTATTTTCCGAGGTGATTATACCGCTTATTTTATTCTTAACAACGTCTCTAAGTCCCGGAACGTTGTAACTAACGACTGGAGTCATTTTTGCGCCAGCCTCATGCACGGTTAGTCCCCAACCCTCTTTAATAGAAGGCGCAATTAAAATATGCGCTTTTTCTAAAAGTTTTTCTTTTTTGTCTTCAGTTAAGAATCCAAGAAACTTTATATTATTTTGGAGTTTAAGTTTTTTTACAGTATCGTTAAGTCTTTTTAAATAAGATTTTTCTCCCCTTCCAACTATCCATAATTTAATTTCGGGAAATTCTTTTTTTAAAATTGCGACACAATTTATTGCATCTTCTACGCCTTTAGCCTTGTAAAGTCTGGATAAGAAAATTAGAGTTGGATTTTTTTCTTTTTTCGGACTTATGACAATTCTTGAGTTAGAACCCAAAGGGATAATTCTTACCCTGTTCTTTTTAAATCCGAGATCCAAAAGTTCTTTCTTTGATGAATTGGAAATCGTAATTACTAATGTATTTCTATAAAAAAACGGTAGGGTTTTTTCCATAAATTTTCCAAAGATGTTAAAAGGCGGAGTTACTGCTATATCCCAAAGATCCCCTCCCACCTCACAAATGAGTGCAACTTTTCGCTCTTTCATATAAAGCGGTGAGAAAAAAGGATTACCATGAAACTCATCAATGATTAAATCTACGTTTCCCCTAAATTTCCTAAAATACTCAAGCATTGCTTTGAATTGAACGGAAAAAACCAGCGTCCTGGCATCGGGATGACCCATTCTTTCGATTCTGACTCCATCAATTGTTTCAAGCTTCTTTCCCCCTGGAAATTCGGATGAAATTAAAGAGACTTTATGGTCCTTTTTCACTAATCCTTTTGCAATTTCGTGGGTCAGGATTTCCGCTCCTCCCGAGCTCGGATTTTTAATGTCTCTCCAATTAAGAATTAAGATTTTCATTTTAACCAATTTCTCCTATTACTCTTCCTGTAATACTTAAGGATTCTAATTCTGTAAAATACTGCTAGTGTATCCCAGAGAGTCCGAAGTAAAACCACAATCAAACTGCTGTAAGTTATGTTCCCAAATTCAAAATTTAATCTAACGGGAGCTTCGTAAATCTTTTTGTATCCCAGAACATTTGCTACAGCAAGCATCTCTATATCGAATGCAAATTTTTTAACAAGGAGTCTTGGGAATACGTCTTTTGCCACTTTTCTTTTGAAAAACTTAAGCCCTACCTGCGTATCTAAAACGCTAAATCCGAAAAGAAATTGTGTAACAAATCTGCCGCCAAGAGAAATTAATCTTCTGTAAAGAGGGTATTTTACCTCTGAATCAGGATGGGTCTTACTTCCTACTACTATGTCAGCTTCATGAAGCTTCATGAAGTTTAAAAGTATAAGGATACCTGAAGGATCTATATCAAGTCCCGCATCCATAAATCCTATTATGTCTCCTCTCGCCTTTGACATTCCGAGCTTAACGGCGTGTCCTTTTCCCTGATTTTTTTTATATCCGAAAACTCTAATATTTTTACTTTTTACGGTTTTTGCCTTTTCAAAAGTCCGATCAGTCATGCCATCAACGACTAGGATTATTTCATATTTATGCGGATATTCTTTTAAAGCCTTTTCTACAGCTTTTAAATTTTTAACAACAGTTTGTTCTCTTTTGTAAGCAGGAATAACTAGGCTCAACATGTAAGACTCCATAAATACCTATGGGCGGGGAAAATAGTGCCTAATATAGTATAGTATTAGTACTCCTAAAAGCAACGACGAAGAAGCTATAGAATCTAGAATTATTGTCTGGAAATTTTGATGAAATAAATATATAAGAATAATCTGAATAACTGCACAGAAAAATATGTAAATTGAAACTTTTAAATCCTTGAGCGATAAATAAAAGCTTACTAAAACATTATTGATATTAAATATTGTCAGGAAAATTCCAAATAATCCTAAGTAGCTAGCTATTGTCAAATATTCTCTTCCCGCCAAGAAAATGTTAATAGTCAGCTCTGGAAATAGAAAATAAAAAAGGGTTATTAAAACTGAAGGAACTGAAACCAAGACTAGAGCAAGATACAAAAGATTTTTATAAGACTTTCCCCCGCTATGCCTTTTTACAAGAAGAGGAAACATAACATATGGAATTGGCGCAGTAAAATAAAATATAGTTCTTCCCACTAAAGATAATCCTCCGTAAAGCCCTGCCATAGTTTCAGAATAAAAATGCTTAACCAGTATCACGTCGCTTGAGATAAAAGAAAATAATGAAAAAATCGCAAGAGAGGCAGGAAAAGAATAGTTAATTATTTCGCGATATGGTAGCTTTACTTCCTTAACCCGTTTTAGAATTAAGCCTTTAAGAGGAATCAAAGTTAAAATTAGCTGGAAAACAACCATTCCAATTATCGCTGCCAGCGCCCCATATACACTAAGGCCCAAAAGAACAAGAGACACTCCTATTCCAAGCTTTACTATCCCTCCCAATAAGCCTGAAATTGAAATAAATTTGAACCTAAGAAGACTATTTAGAAATGCAAGATTAATAGTAAGCAAATAATTTAAAACCACGGTGAACACCAATACGATAACTAAAAAATGATCATTAATTCTAAGAAATTTACCTATGCTGGGGGACAGTACATACATAACTACCATTGCAATAGCTCCAAGCAACGTGAAAAGTGAAAATAATTTCTTAAAAAGCGATGAAGCTTTTTCCTCTTCATTTCCAAAAAGAAATTGCGATGCAAATCTAACTATTACTGCACTAATCGATTGAGCTGGAATGGTTGCTAAATTAAAAAGTGAAAGAAGTGCTGCTAAAATTCCGTAGTCAGAATAGCTTAAGTTCCTGGCAAAAAATAAATTAAGAATAAAAGCCAGAAAATTAGCGACAGTTCCACCTATAAAAATAAAAAAACTTCCGGTAATAAGTTCATGCCTTATTAATCTAATAAATAAACTATAAATTCTACTCATTTATGAAATGAAATATCCCTGAGAAAAGAATGATAAAAGTATAACATGAAATATAATGAAAATTAGAACAATTAAAGCTTTAATAAAATTATTTTTTATATAAGACAAGGCAATGAAAAATCCAAAAGAAATAAGCACGTAGCGAGGCACTGATTGAAACGTACCGGTAAGGGTAGGAATTATGAGATTAATTAAGGAAAATAAGTTAATACCCGTGAGTACTTTGTTTTTTTGCTTAATGGAATAATAAGAAAAGAAAATGAGAGTTATTAGGATTACTACAAATAATGTAAGCTCGATGCTTGCGATAAAATATTGAAAATTAAAATCCTTCGTATTTAAAATCTTTACATACCTATAAATTACTTGCGGAAAGAAAACCAAACTAGTTGACCTATTCCCCCCGAAAAAAGGCTGAGAGTTAATAAAGAAAAAAGGATCTCCTGTTGTTCTAAATAAATAAAATGAGTAGATAAGAAGACCTAAAATTGGAGCTAGAATTGGAGTAAATCTAATTGTTAACTTTTCTTTTTTAATAAAAATAAAGACTCCGGAAATAAATACTCCCATTAGCTTTGTCAGAGATATAAAAAATGAAAATACCAAGGCTAGTAAATATTTTTCCTTAATGTAAAAATATAGCGATAAAACAAAAAACATCAAGAAAAGACTTTCTGTGTATAAAGAGTTAAAGAAAAATGATGTTGGAAACACAAGAAGAAATAGTATTATCCAAACAATTTTGTCATCAGGAATTTTTATTTCTTTTAAGAGTTTGGGGATAAAATAAAGAGCTACTAAAAAGGATAGATTTGAAATTAAAAGACCGGACAAAACTTCATTCTGCCCCAAAAAAGAAATTAATCTTATTAAAATCGGGTAAAGAGGAAAAAATGCCTGCTCATACATCGAGTAACCATACTTAGCGATTAAAATATAGTGAACGCCATCGAAATTGGCAAATGAAGAAATAATATGAGGTAAGTTATACAAATATAGATCTCTTTTTAGCGGAAAGAATCCTAGATAAGGAATGATTTGAGTTGCGAAATAGGATATTAAAAAATCAATTGATCTAAAAATTACAAAGATTAGGAGAATAAATCTAAACTGAAATAGCCTTTTCATAGACCTTAAGTGTTTGATTGGCAGTTTTCTTCCAGGAAAACTTTTTACTCTGAGCTAATCCCAAATTCGATAACCGAAGTCTCCAGATCTCATCGGTAAAAACTGTAGCAATACCTTTAGTTATTGATGCTACATTTTCAGGCTCGATGTAATACACTGCTTGTTCAGCAACTTCAGGGATTGAGGACACGCTACTTGTAACTACTGGACAGCCGCAAGACATCGCCTCAAGTATTGGTAGGCCAAATCCTTCATAAAGACTCGGCATGACTAAAAGAGATGCCAAATTGTAAAGTTTGACCAGTTCTTCATCAGTTACAAAACCAAGTCTTATAAATCTTTTATCGTCTTTGGTTTCGCTATTTACAAAATTTAAGTCGTCATTCCATGGATTTTTGGAATAGAACTCCGGATTAGCCAGTGCTTTTCCTACTATGACGAGTGGGATATCAAGATTTTTCATAGCACGAACTAAATTTGGAAGATTTTTATTCCAGGTAACATCTCCAACGTAGAGTGCAAATTTGAGAGGAAGATGAAATTTTTGTTCAATTTCCAATTTCCAATTTCCAATTTCCAATTTCTTGAAAACATCAGATGCTCCGAGATAGACCACGTCAATCTTTGATTCATCAAAACCTAACTTAGTTGCTATGTCTTTTTTTGAACTTTCCGAATCTGTAATTATACGTTTTGCCCGAAGTAAGCTTCTCTTTTGAATTTTCCAAATTAAATTCCCTTTAACTCCCCCTGGAAAATGTTCCGGGAAAAGTATCGGAATAAGATCGTGAACCGTAACGACAAATTTATCCATGGAAAAAAGGGGCAAACTTCGGACAAAAGGATCAAAATATGGGTAATGAATTAATTCCGCTTTCTCATCTAACTTTTTATCATAAAAAATAAATACTTGATCGCTATGATTTTTAATCAGTGAGTTTCTTAATTCTTCAACATATTGCCCAACTCCTCTAACCTTGTGGCCGGATTTAAGAGGAGAAATATCAATTGCAACCTTCATGGGTAAATTGTATCAGTAAAACGAGCCTCAACCAAATACTTTCCTTTTTCCAAATTGAAGCTAAATAAACCTTGCTTTGTTAGATTTACTTTTCGCTTTTTTTCATTTACATAAACATTCCAGCCGGGAAAATACGCGGTATTTATTTGAATCTTACATGAATTAAAACAATCAACACCAAATTTATAGTAATTGCTCTTTAATATTTCTGTTTTAACCGTTGCTTCACCTGAAATTACACTTATTTTGCTTTTTGCTTTAGGAATTTTCTTAAACCAAATTGTGTTAAATGAATTTCCAGGACTGTTCGTTCCGTCAACAAAATTTGACCTGGTTAAGTAATAATTGTCTACTCTTTCTAGGTAATATGGCGGATGTGCATAAGAAATTGAAAGAAAAATTACAAAAATAAGAATTAAGGCAGTAAGAAACAATCTTATATTTTTTGTTTTTATCTTTTCAAGGAAAAATCCGAATGAACCAGCTAGAAAACCGCAAATAAGTATTTCAAGACTCAAAAATCTCCAAGGAAACTGAAAGTAATTAAGTAATGGAATTTTTTGCCAAAGAAATAAGGAAGGTCTGAGCATTAGAAAAAATATGATCAAGAATGAAGCTAAAAATAAAATGAGAATTTCTTTTTTCTTCTTATCCTTAATTTTAAAAACTACGAAGAATGAAACTATTACAGCAAGTAAATTGGCTATTCCTATTTGAAAAGACATTTGATTGGAAAGAGATGTATTGCCGGAAAATCCCGTTCCCCATGAAGGGATAAGTAGTTGATAAAGTTCCGGAAAATGTGATTTTATATTAAAAATTTGAAGACCTAGTGTATATTTTGTTTCTAAAAGTGCCGGCAGCCAAAAAATAGAGGAAATGAATAAAGAAGAAAGAATAATGAATAAAGAAGAAAGAATTAAGGGTTTGCGATTTTTTTGCTGAATAATCAGAAACGCAATATAGAAAAGGACAAAGACAAAAAACATAAGTCCCAAAATATTGTGCGAGAATATTACAAGCGCCAAAAGAATGCTTGAAAACAAAACGTATTTTCTCTGCTTTGTTTGAAAATAATTATCAATTGTCCAGAGAAACCCCGGGAAAAAAGCCATAGACCAAAGCTCTCCAACTGATCCCCTAACATAGATGTCAACAAATCTGTAAGGAGCGAATGAATAAAAGGTTGTGGCAATGACCGCGCCAAGTGTTCCCCAGTGTTTTTTTGACCATAAATAAAAAAAGAACGTTCCCACTAACCCGGCAAAAAGCATATTTAACTTAAAACCGTCGATAAAGCTTATACCAGAGAGGTGAAATAAAGAGGCAATATAATTCGGCAACGGGTAAACAAAAGTAAACAGGGGAATTCCATACCCGTTGTTAAAATCCGGGGCCCAACGGGGATAAATTACTCCGTCAGATAACACCTTATAAAACTGCCAAAAACGGACTACGTGATATTCTCCATCATGAGTTGGCGGTAGACCTGGATGAATAAGCGTAAATAATCCTAAAAAAGAGATAAGAAGGACCAGAATAATAGGGGTTATTTTAAGAACTTTAGCCATTGTTTACTCCTCAAAATATAGTAAAAAACAAAAATAGAAACCGGAATAAATGTAATAGCAATCTTAATTATTGGAGTTGGACCAAAATATGTTCCCAGATACATAAATGGAATGTATCTAAGCATTAGGCTGAAAGAAAAAACGATAACTAAAATAAATTTAGTTCTGGTAATTTTTGTCAAAGACAAAAATGATAAAAACCAGACTGCATACCATGGATAAATTTCCTCTCGAAGGAAGGATAAGTAAAAAATTATAAGCATCAGGATTGAAGCTTGAAAAAACAATTTTTCATAATTAATCTCGCGTTTTTTATAGTTTTTATATATTATTAAGAAAAATGTAGGCAAGATAAATACGCTTGCAAATTTTATAAAAATAGAGGCGAAAAGTAAGAATAAGGACGAAATAATTTTTTTATTTTTGAGGAAATAAAATGTAAGAAGTGCTAAAAACATCATTACGACATCATTATGTCCTGATAAAAAAGTTTCTATAAAAACTAAAGGGTTGAATGCAAAAAATAAAACATTTTCCAGATTTTTTGTAAATTTATAAATAAGATAAATAGTCCCGAAATAAAATATTGCAACGAAAACTTTAAATAAATACATAGTCAAAAGAAAATTTCCAAGACCTAAGTAATAAGGAACTGCCGAAATTAATGTCCAAATCGGGCCATATAATGCTGTTTTGTTAGCAGCTCTAGTAAAATCGAGAAGTGGGTCACCCAAAAAATTTATGGGCATCATAATATACGGATTTTCTCGATAAAAAAATAAGACTTTAGAGGTAAAAACGTAATTAAAAATATCATAGGAAAGCATTGCCGGATAAGCCAAGAGCAAAATAGCTGGGAATCCAATTAAGAAATAAATTTCTTTCTTATTTAATTTCTTCTCTCTATAAAGTATTAAAAAATTCCAAAAAGAATAGAACAGGACACAAATAAGAATTAGATAGGCTATGCTTACAATTGTTCTATTAGAAAATGCAAAACCTGTAAAAATTTTTTTTAGATAGATGAGATTCGGGTCAATAAATGTAAAAGATAAAACAAGAAAAGAAATCAAACTTAAAATAAAAATAAAAAGGAGAAATTTTTTCATAACTCTCTAATTTTTATTGAAGAATTAATCTCCTCCCAGATGTTAAGCTTTGAAGAGGCAGATTTTTCGGGTTGCCATAGAAAATCTTTCGGCGTATTTTGTTTTAATACTTCAAGCACTTCTAGGTGTTTTTGCGATGCTTCTTTAAATATTATTTCCAACTCCCTTACGTTTTTTCTCTTTCTAGCTAATTCCAGATCTTTTTTGGCACCCTCAAAGTAGATGTCTGATTTTTTAAGGGAGGCAACGGCCAATAGATATTGTTTATATTCGAATAGTGTTTTTGCCTCTACTATATATTTGTCTGATTGTTTCAAATCATATTTAAAACGCGCTAAATCACCAAAATACCATAACCTTTGTAAGGGTTCTGAAATAACTCGAAACTTGTACAAAAAACCGCCTGGCATTGATGATGGGTAAGGAAGAACGTATTGACTGTCGGCGAAAACAAATTGCGTTGATAATAGAAAAATTAGAAAAGAAAGAAAAGTTGTTTTCGCCATAATTTTAAATTTGAAATTTTAAATTTTAAATTGTTTTTTGTGCCAAGATAGAGCTGATTTTATTATCGTATCGATATCGGAATATTTGGGAGCAAATCCTAATTCCTTTTTTATTTTGGAAGAATCAGCAATAAGAATTGGAACATCTCCGGCTCTTCTTTCCTTTTCAACTACTTTTATTTTTTTCCCAGCAATTTTCTCAATTGTTTGCACTATTTCCCTATTTGAATGCCCCTTTCCGGTTCCCACATTATAATAAAACCCGTCTCTTTCCTTACTTATTTTTTCAAAAGCCAAAAGGTGTGCTTCAACCAAATCCAAGACATGAATATAATCCCTAATAGCCGATCCATCCGGAGTATCGTAATCAATACCATAAAGTGAAAAATCCTGATCAGTTAACATCGCTTTAATTGCCAAGGGAATAATGTGCGTCTCGGGTATATGATCCTCCCCTATTGATCCATCCAGGCTGGCTCCGGCTGCGTTAAAATAGCGAAGGGCAATAAAATTTAAATTATGATTGTTCTTATACCATTCTAAAACTATCTCAACTGTCAACTTGCTTTCGCCGTAAGGATTATCCGGAACCTTTGGGTGATCCTCTGGGATAGGAGTTATCTGGGGCACTCCATAAACGCCAGCAGTCGATGAAAAAATAAAATTGTTTTGTCCC
>Ga0209518_1002294_pt1 | contig 18246 bp, 18 predicted proteins | sample RifGroB1_FD_183993 | JGI IMG/M metagenome (GOLD analysis project Ga0209518, IMG submission 183993) | Groundwater microbial communities from Rifle, Colorado, USA - Groundwater B1 (SPAdes) (version 2) | ecosystem: Environmental > Aquatic > Deep subsurface > Groundwater | place: Rifle, Colorado...
CGTAGGACAACTCGCCAATGAAGTAAAAAGAGTCATTGAGGAAAGCATTGAATCTAAACTCTCATCTCTCATCTCTTATTTCTCATCTCAAAGGAAACAAAATATAGATGTAACCGCTCCCGGAATAAAACCCGGCATCGGACACTTGCATCCAATGACACAGGTTTTGCATGATGTAATTGATATATTTAAGGGAATTGGCTTCCAAGTCGCCGACGGACCGGAAATCGAAACCGATTATTATAATTTTACTGCTTTGAATATGCCGCCGAATGCCCCGTCACGGGATACGCAGGCAACTCTATATTTAGATACCAAAAATAGCAATGCGCAACCCGGGCAAATTTTATTGCGGACCCAAACCTCAAATATGCAGGTTCGAACAATGGAAAAAATCAAACCGCCGGTCAGAGTAATTGTTCCGGGAAAAGTTTACCGGGTTGATGACGTGGATGCCTCGCATGGTTTTGAATTCTGGCAGCTTGAAGGATTTTGCATAGATAAAAATGTCAGACTAACAGACCTTTTCGGAACTATTGATTATGTTTTAAAAAAAGTTTATGGAGAAAAAACAAAAATAAAATTTGCCACAACTAATTTTGGATTTGTAGAACCGGGTGTAGATACCTATATGGAATGTACCGTGTGCAAAGGAAAAGGCTGCAACTTTTGCAAACAAAGCGGTTGGAGCGAGATAATGCCTGCAGGCATGGTTCACCCCAACGTCTTAAAAGCTGCAGGTTATGACAGTCAAAAGGTATCGGGTTTTGCATTTTGCATCGGGCTTTCCAGACTTGTCACCCTGCGCTATCAAATGGACGACCTTCGGCTCTTGACAAACCCTGATTTACGCATTCTTGAACAATTTTAGCAATGTAACAATTTAACAATTATGATAGTTCCTTTGTCTTGGCTAAAAGAATACGTTGATATTACACTAACTCCCAAAGAATTGGGGGAGAAATTAACTGAAGTTGGTCTTGGCTGCGAAAAAATTATCAAGACCAAAGATGATGTGATTTTCGAACTGGAAATAACTCCCAATCGGCCAGACTGTTTATCGATTATCGGTGTTGCCCGCGAAATTGCAGCGATTGAGAATAAAAAAATCAAGTTTCCCCAATTACCTAATATCCTAAAAACCCAAAAACCCTTACCGTTAATTGTCAAAACTGATTCAAAAATTAATCCAAGATTCACGGGAATTATTATTTCAGGAATTAAAGTAGGGGAATCACCAAAATGGCTGAAAGAAAAACTTGAAAAAATGAATCAACGACCCATAAATAATATTGTTGATATTACAAATTACGTAATGCTGGAACTTGGAAATCCCATTCATGCATTTGATTACGACAAAATTATTGGCAATATAATGACTGTTTCTCAGACAAAAGGTGGAGAAAAATTTGAAAGCGTTGATGGCATTGCATACCGCTTACCAAAAGACGCGGTTGTTATTTCCGACAAAGAAAAAATAATTGACCTTTGCGGAATAAAAGGCGGAAAAAACTCAGGAACCTACAAGGAAACAAAAACTATATTTATTAGAGTTCCTGTCGAGATTCCAAATTTAATAAGAAAATCCTCCCAGGCATTAGGATTAAGATCTGATGCTTCGAGCATTTTTGAAAGAGGAGTTAATGCTGGCGGAACAATTGACGCTCTAAAAAGAACAACTGATTTGGTTTTGGAACTAGCCGGCGGAAAAATTGCAAGTAATCCTTATGATCTTAAAGAAATTAATTTCAAACCCTGGAAATTAAAACTAAGGAAAGATAGACTCAACCAAATTTTAGGAATTAATATTCCGTTAAAAAAAACGATCGATATCCTTGAGTCGTTGAATCTTTCTCCTGTGCACCTTCCAGGTGAACAACGAAGACACCTGGATGATGCACGCAAAGGCGGACGCATTGAGTGCACTATTCCAACCTATAGAAATGATTTGAAAATAGAAGAAGATTTGATTGAAGAAGTAGCCAGAATTTACGGGTACAATAATTTCCCCAAAACCATGCCGAAAGGTGTAATTCCAACTGTCCAAGTACCATATTTCAAGGATTATGCTCTGGATGAAAAAGTGAAAAATATTCTAAAAGCATCGGGATTTTCGGAAATTTACACCTACAGCTTGATTGGAGATAAAGACCTTACGGAAAATAACATTGATCCTGAAAAAATATTGCGCGTTGATAATCCTGTAAGCCGTGATTTTGAATATTTACGTCCGACTCTAAAAATTAACTTACTTAAAGCTTTCATCCAAAATAAATCTAATTTTGAAAAAATTAATTTATTTGAACTTGGAAAGGTTTACTCCGGAAAAAGCCTGGACGAGGCAAAAGAAATATATTATCTTTCAGGCATTACGAACAACAAAAATTTCTTTGAAGTTAAGGGACTGCTAGAAAAGATTTTTGAGGATTTGGGAATAAAAGAAAATTCAACGAAATATATTGAGATACTGAACGATGGAATTTTCTTTGAAATAAATTATTCCGAACTGATTAAAGATTTTAATCCGAATAAAACATTCAAACCGCTACCAAAGTATCCGCCTATTGTTGAAGACTTATCAATAATTACGGAGGGAGATGTCAAAACTTCTGATTTAATTTCCGAAATCAAAAACCAAAGCCCTTTGGTTGTGGATGTTTCGCTTTTGGATCAATTTAAAAACTCAAAGACATTTCACATTGTTTATCAGGACAAAAATAAAAATTTAACAGGAGAAGGAGTTGCAGAAATCCGCGAAAAAATCCTCAAATCTCTCCAATCCAAATTCCACGCAGAATTGAACAATTAACAAACCAAGCTCCCAAAATCGCAAAGATATATTAAGATCTATCCAAAATGCTTGTTCAATTTGCAATTCACAAAGCTATATGATATAAATGCATTATTAATATGCATATCGAAAGACAGACTGATGAAGGTTTAGCGCTAATAGAATCAGTAATTCCCCCTAGTAGAATAAGGGAACGTGTTATGGATTTTTTCCGAGGAGTAGATTTAGACGCAGAAGGCACGACTCAAAAAGGAATACTAACGATAATCACTGTTTTTGAAGATAGAACAGCTCTTGGAAAAGAGTATCACGGTACTACTAATCATGCCCTTGTAAACGGATTTGAAGTCGCTAGGTATGCACGTGGACATGCTGATGGGATATTGACGGGAACGAGTTACAGCTTGTTTGGGAAAGACTTTACTGAAATATCATGTTTCGAGGACATTCAAGATAATAAACCCCTATTGATAGATAGGGTAACTCGCAAGGGACACTATGTGAAACCGACTGAATCCATAGGAACTATTGAATCTATCGCTAATACTTTAGGAATAAAAGTTTAGATTTCTTTTCCGTCAGCCAATACAACTCCTTAAGGAGTAGGTGTCAGTGTTGGTGAAGGTGTTGGAGTAGGGGTTGGAGTTGGAGTATCGGAAATAATTCTAGTTGATGTTTCAGTTGGTGGATGATACAAGGAATCATCTTTGTGATTATCCGCAATCCACTGGTCAATTCCTTCCTGCCAACGGTTTTTTGTATCGGTAGACGTCGGATCATCCTCATGAAACACAATAAATTTACGAGCGTCATATTCATTCTTATCTATCTCACTTTGACTGGCAATTTTATTTCCATCAGCTTTTGAAACTTTAATTGTTTTATAAATTGGACTTGATCCTTGCGGTTCTGTTCCTTTTATAAAATATTCCGAACGGGTCGGCTGGCCGTCAACCGGCAATCCTCCTCCCAATGAATCAATTGTAATCGCTATAACATCATCCGGTTTTATAAAATTTTCAGACGGTTTACCTTTCAAGGCTTCCAAAATTATTCTCCTCCAAATCGGAGCTGCTCCTGTCACTCCCGACGCAACATCTCCCATCGGACTATTATCGTTATTTCCAACCCAGGTTGCCACCAAAATATTTGGTGTCCACCCAATTGTCCAATTATCCCTCTTATCATCGGTTGTTCCTGTTTTTACAGCAATAGTAAGACCTGCAACATTCAGATAACTATTCGAACCAAAGGTAATAAGTCTAGCATTATTGTCTAAAAGTATATGTGAAATAATGTAAGCTACTTCCGGACTTAACACTCTTTTTTTGTTTACTTCTTTTTGTTCGAACAATATTTTTCCCTTAGGATCTGTAACCTTAAGAATTGCAATTGGATCACTCTTAAAACCCTGATTGGCAAAAGCAGTATAAGCAGTCGCCAACTCCAATGGCTTTACATCTCCTCCTCCCAATGTCAAGGACAATCCAAAACGATTCACATTGTCATCTGTAGGAGCAAAAGTGCTAATTCCCATATCATAGGCTGTTGTTAATGTATTTTTAATTCCAATCAGCGCTAATAATTTTACCGCAGGGATATTTATCGATGATCCCAAAGCAAATCTCAATTGAAGGGGTCCATGAAATTTTCCATCATAGTTTTTAGGAATATAATCTTTTTCCTGCGCTCCGCCTGGAAAATTAGTAGGCGTATCCATAATAAGAGTAGACGCCGTATAACCCTTTTCCAGGGCCGTCGCATAAGCAACAGGTTTAATTGATGATCCCGGCTGACGGAGAGCTTGTGTTATCACATTGAATTGCCCTCCTTTTAACGGAATTTTTTCCTTTTTATCCGACTCTTCAAAAAAGTCTCGGCTCCCAACCATTGCCAGGATTTCTCCGTTCTTGGGATTCAAGACAACGCTTGCGCCGTTTCCAACTTTAAGACTCTCCGCATTTTGCACTTCTTCTTTTACGATTTCCTCCGCTTTTTCTTCCAGCTTATAATCCAAAGTTGTTGTCACCTGCAATCCTCCTTGTTCAACTACATTTTCTCCAAATTGTTTTATTAATAAATCTTTCACGTAAAAAGAAAAATGAGGAGCTTTTATTGCATGCGTTTCTTTCAAAAAAACAATATTTGGTAATTTTTTCATAGTATCCAACTCTTGTTTCTTGGTAATGTAACTATCTTCCTGCATCCTTCGCAATACTTGCTTACCCCTTTCTATATATGCTTTTGGGTTTTGTCCGTAGGGAGAAAAATAAGACGGTCTTTGAGGCAATCCTGCCAATATCACCGATTCGGGTAAGTCCAAATCTTTTGCTTTCTTTCCAAAATACCTTTCTGCTGCTGCTTCGACTCCAACTGTTGTCCCGCCATAAGGAGTTGCATTGAAATATAGCTCTAAAATCTGACTTTTGGTATATTTCCTGTCAACCTGAATTGCAAGAATAAATTCCTTAATCTTACGCACAATTGTCTGTTCGGAAGTTAACAGGGTGTTTTTAACCAACTGTTGAGTAATAGTCGAACCCCCTCCTGCTATCCTTCCGCTTAAGATTGCATTTCTAAATGCCCGAAGATAACCCATAATCGAAAACCCCTGATTTTTATAAAAATCTTTATCTTCTATCGCAATTGTTGCTTCCTGTAATTTTTTTGGAATTTGATCCAATGTGATGTACGTACGATTTTCGTCTCTATAAATATCATAAAGTAAAATTCCATTTCTGTCGAAAATCTTCGTTGACTGAGGAAAATTGCTTGCTGATAATCTTCCTGGCGTTGGCAAATCACGACTGTACCAGAAAAACATCATGAACGCGAGTATGAAAAAGCCAATTAAACCAAAAAAAGCTAGTTTTGCAATTTTGCTGTAGAGAACGATATTTGAAGAGTATCTAAAATGCCGCCTCGACCTCCCAAAGAGAGCCATACTTAGATTATATACCCCAAATCCCGCCGTAGCAACTATAAATGATGGGAATTTATGCTAGAATTGCCTTATGGAAGCATCTGAACTCCGTACCATAGTTCTTGCAAGACATGGCCAAACCAATTTCAATCTTAATGAGAGAATTCAAGACCCTATTAACCCTTATTTAACTGAAACAGGACACTTGCAAGCAAAAAATCTTGGTAAAGAAATAGAAAAATTGGGTTTAAATTTTGACATAATTATTTGTTCCGATACTACGCGCAATAAAGAAACATTAGCGAATATTTATCCTAATTACGAAAAAATGGCTAACATAAAAGTTGATCCCAGACTTCAGGAAAGATATCACGGTGACTTAATAGGAAAAACAAAGCAAGATGTTGAAAAAGAAATAGGTCAGAAATTCACAGACAGATTATCGTGGGAATTATATTTTGAAGGCACAAATAAATCTAGGCTGACAGAAAAAAATTATATACATGATGAATCACTAGATTCTATTAAGAAACGTGTAACATCTTTAATTTTTGAATTAAGAGATAAAAATAAAATATTGCTAATCGGAAGCGCAATAATTAATCACTACATTCTTGAACTTTTGCAATACGGAACTATTGGAGTTAATAAGCCGCAATTCCCAAAAGGTAAAGATATTCATTTTCAAGATAATAACGAATTAAGAATTATTTCCTTAGATGGAGATATGAAGATGAAAGAATATTCCTCAATAAAATATTAACCCATACTTTGTGTTTTCGCTGCAACATAAATATGTTATACTTTGGCTATGGACAAAGTTCCGACGTCATCCTGAACGCAGTGAAGGATCTAGATTCTTCGTTTTACTCAGAATGACAGTCGCGAATTAAAAATATGGACAAGATTGAAGAATTATTGACTAGGGGAGTGGCAAACATTATTCCCAACAAGGAAGAATTAGAAAAAGTTTTAGCCTCAGGGAAAAAATTAAACGTTTACCTCGGCATTGACCCAACCTCTACAAAAATCCATTTGGGGCACGCAGTTGTACTTAAAAAACTTAATGAGTTTGCTAAATTAGGACATAATGTTACTTTTTTAATCGGAGATTTTACCGCGCTTGTCGGAGATACATCTGATAAAGAGTCTGGGCGTCCGATTTTGACCCCCGAAGAAGTAGGGGAAAATTTTAAGACATACAAAAAGCAGGCTGAAAAGATTTTAGATTTTTCCAAAGTAAAAATTCGCAATAACAGCGACTGGCTTTCCAAACTAACGTATGCTGATGTTTTCAAACTTAAACGGCAATTTTCTTTAAATGATTTTATAAGTCGCGAACTCATTAAAAAAAGGTTGGGAGAAGGAAAAAATATCCGTTTTGACGAAACAGAATATCCAGTCATGCAGGGCTACGACAGTTATTTTCTGGATACAGACTTGCAAATTGGCGGAACCGATCAAACCTTTAATATGCAAGCAGGAAGAACTTTGCAAAAAAACTGGAGAAATAAAGAATCTTTTATAATTGCAACTGAATTTTTGATGGGAACAGACGGACGAAAGATGAGCAAGACATGGAACAATGCAATTTGGCTCGATGACAATCCAAATGACATGTTCGCTAAAATCATGGCGATCAAAGATGAGCTAATAATTCAGTATTTTACGCTAGCAACCAATACATCTTCTGAAGAAATTAAAAAAGTAGAAGAGAAGCTGAAAAATGGCAATCCAATGGAGATAAAGAAAAATCTTGCAGAAATAATTGTTGATGAAATCTATGGACCAAAACCGTCAGAAGAAGCCCGGGACAATTTCGAGAACACAGTTCAGAATAAAAAATTACCTAGTGAAATCAAAACTGTTCAGGTTTCAATATCTGGTAAGGTACGTGTTGCTAAGCAACTTGTTGATTATCTCGTTGATGTAAAATTGGCATTAAGTAAATCTGAGGCTAAACGTCTCATTGAACAAGGAGGAATAGAAATCGACGGAAAAAGAATTACCGACCAAACTTTTATTGTTGATCCAAAAGACGGTATGGTTATTAAAGTTGGGAAGAGAAAGTTTGTAAAAATTAAAATAACTAGATAAAATATACTTATGGAAATGTTTAGGAAACACCAGTGGATTTGGAAAATAATCGTAGCTGTCGCATCAATTGCCCTAGTCGCATCATCCATCCTTCCTTTATTAACGCTTCGTTAATTTATGAACTTACAAACGTCAGTTAAAACTGCCGGACGAGTATATAAATTATTTGCCCGGAGACTGGAAAAATTAGGGATAAAAACTTTTGAAGACTTTCTCTTTCACATTCCCTTCCGCTATGATGATTTCTCTATAGTTTCAAAAATTAACAGAGTCCAGCCCGGAGAAGTAGTCACTATCCAAGGAACAGTTTCGCAGATAACTAACGAGTTTACGAAAAATTTTAAAAGACTGCAGAAAGCTGAAATCGCAGATGAAACTGGAACAATCGAAGTGGTCTGGTTTAACCAGTCTTATTTAACCAAAGTTATTCATGTTCAGGACAAGATTGCTCTTTCAGGCAAAATCGACTGGTTTTTAAGAAGGTTAGTCATGCAGTCACCCGACTATGAAATTATTACAAGTCTTCCGGCAATCCATACAGGCAGATTGGTGCCCGTGTATCCGGAGACAAGAGGAATAACCTCAAAATGGCTACGCAGGCAAATATATAATCTGATCAATGAGAACAAAAATCTATTTATTGAATATCTTCCTGATTCAACTATCGCTGAGCATTCATTAATAGCGATAAAAGATGCTATCGAACAAATACATTTTCCAGATTCATTGGGAAACACAGATAAATCAAGACAAAGACTAGCTTTCGATGAGCTTTTTCTGCTTCAATTGTCGGCAATGGAAAGAAAATTAAATTGGAATAAAAATTTAATCAGTAATTCTTATTCTGTTGACGAATTTAGAAATAAAATAAATGAATTTTTGAATAAATTACCTTTCACCCTAACTAATGCCCAAAAAAGAGTGGCTGATGAAATTTTTAAGGATTTAAACAGAACTAAACCCATGAATAGGCTTTTGGAAGGAGATGTAGGAAGTGGAAAAACAGTGGTCTCTGCAATTGCAATGTACTTGAGTTTTTTAAACGGATTTCAATCCGTCTTAATGGCTCCGACAGAAATACTCGCACAGCAACATTATCAAACAATTTTTAAACTTCTTTCTCCATTCAAAATTAAAGTTGGCCTGGCAACAGGCAGTAAAAAGGAAGGAATTAAGAATCAAGAATCAGGAATCAAGAATAAGAAACAAAACAAAAACCATAATTCACAATTCATAATTCATGATTCAAAATCTACATTTGACGTGCTTGTGGGTACACACGCTGTTCTTTCAAAAACAATAAGCTTTCAAAATTTAGGGCTGGTTGTAATTGACGAACAGCAAAGATTTGGAGTAGAGCAAAGAGCGTTGATCCGAAATAAGGGTAAAAACCCGCATTTGTTAACAATGACTGCAACTCCAATTCCGCGGACAATTGCCTTAACTTTGTACGGTGATTTGGACTTATCAATTCTTGACGAAATGCCCATTGGCCGTAAGCAAATTAAGACTTGGTTAGTCCCTCCGGAGAAAAGAGATGGCGCTTATTTTTGGATTGAAAAACAAATTAAAGAAACAAAAAGTCAAGTCTTTGTCGTTTGTCCTTTCATTGAAGAGTCTGAAACTATGCAAACTGTCAAAGCAGCCAGTAAAGAATTTGAAAATCTTAAGAATAATGTATTCAAAGACTTGAAGCTTGGGCTTCTGCATGGAAAAATGAAAGCAAAAGACAAGGGAGAAGTGCTCACGAAATTTCGCGATGGGAAAATAGATATTTTGGTTGCAACTCCCGTTGTTGAGGTTGGAATAGATGTTCCTAATGCAACTATTATTGTAATTGAAGCATCCGAACGCTTTGGATTGGCGCAACTTCATCAATTGAGGGGAAGGGTGGGCAGAGGAGATAAACAATCATATTGTCTTTTATTTACAGAGTCAAAAAATCTGCAAACCCTGGAACGGTTAAAAGCAATGGAAAAACATAATGTAGGCAGCGAACTGGCTGAACTTGATTTGAGATTAAGAGGTCCCGGAGAAATCTATGGAACCATGCAGCACGGAAGAAAAATGCTCAAAATCGCCAGTTTTTCAGATTTTGAATTAATAAAAAAGGTAAGAAAAGAGGCGGAAAAAATATTTCCAAATCTAAAAACCCATCCCAGACTTATTGAAAAATTAGCAACCATCAACCTCAAACAAGTCTCTCCAGATTAGCTCAAATTGACTTTAAGATTAAGTTTATGTAAGCTTAAATAAATATGGAGAATAATGGAATAGATAATAAAGCAGTTGTAAACCAAAACATTAACCTCCCTGAAAAAAGTAATTTATCCTCTGAAATATTTCATCAGATTAAAGAACAGGAAGGAAAAGCAAGGGTACGTGGTTTTGGAGTCGGATCCGTAATTTATCCTGAAGACGGAGGAAAAATTAATATTGGAACCGTAAAGACAGAATGGAAGGATCTTGCAGACATCTATGTTAAAAAAGGGTTTACTGAAGAAGAAGTAAGGGATGGAATTATTGTAATCAACGAGTACAAGAGTGAAAATCCTAATCTTGACCAATTTACGGATGGCAAAAACTGGGTTAAACGTCTATATATTAGCAGGAGAGGCAAAGTTATAGAGGAACAAGATTCTAAAAAATGTTTTGAATCCAAATTGACTCCAAGACATATTGATGCTCTAAAGAGAATAGCGCTCCTCTCAACAATCCCAAGGCAAATAAAAGCAAAATTCGAGTCTTACCAAAAATTCGAAGACACTCTCGGAGAGAAGGAAAGATCTGAAACTAGAAGAAATATTTTTATAGGAAGTAATCAAGACTATCTCTCATTTAGAGGTAGGGATACATATGAGGGAGGACTACGGGAATTTGTTAACGCATTGGAACTGAAGGAAAAAGGAAAATTAGATCAAATCGATACTACTTACCACACACTTAGATCGAGCTTAGCTGAAAAAGATCCTATTACCGAAGTACTGGAGACTCTAGAAAAAGCAAGATCCTATAACACAAACGCTTCTCAACCGTCAGAAACTCCTAAAATAATTGATAAATAGAAGAAATGCTATTATTCAAATCTTATTGCTTCGATAGGGGAAAGGTCGGCGGCTTTTTTAGCCGGGAAGACTCCAAAAAATATTCCGATAAACGAGGAGATACCAAAGCTAACAGCAACAGAAAACGTATTTATAACCGCAGGGAAAAGAGGCTGAACTATAACCACTATTACTGTTGCAATAATTAACGCTAATAATCCACCCAAGAAGGAAACCATTACCGCTCCTGACAAAAATTGATAGAGAATATCTTTTTTTGTCGCTCCAATTGCACGTCTTATTCCAATTTCTTTTGTCCGTTCGGTCACTGTCGCATACATAATATTCATAATTCCTATTCCTCCGACAACTAGAGATATTGACCCAATAGATATTAAGGCTATATTTAAAACTCCAATAATAGAATTGATCGTATCTAATAGCTCCGATTGTTCAGTTATTGAAAAATCATCTGCCTTATACCTTCTTAGGAGTACATTTTTTACTTCAGCTTTTACTTGCGGAACCGTTTGATCGTTGATGCTTTTTAAATAAATTGCGAAAAATGTCTTATTCGGATTTAAACTGAATAGGGAAGTATATGGAGCTACCGAAATTGTATCTATCTCGGAACCCAATGATCCTTTTCTTTTTAAAATCCCAATTACGGTAAAACTTTGATTCTGAATTCTTACATTCTTATTAATCGCATTAGTACTCGATCCAAATAATTTTATCGCCAATTCGCCGCCGATTATAACTACCTTTTTCTTTTTAGAAAGGTCCGCTTGCGTAAATATCTTGCCTTTTTCAAACTCAAGATTCAAAAGTCTTGATATATCCGGTGTCGTTCCCCTAAGATTAGTTGGCTCTGCTTTTCCGTTAGCTTCAATCTTGACAGCTTTTGCAAATGCAGGAGCAACTATTGCAACATTTCTTACTCTTCTTAATTTAGTTACATCTTTTTCATCGAATTGAACCCCACCGATAAGACCTTGACCTCCGCCCCTAAAACCTGTACCGGGAAGGACCATAATTAAATTTTTACCTAATGTTTCGAACTGTTGATTAATATAATTTTTTAAACCAAAACCAAACGCCATCATCAGGACAACCGACAGCACTCCAATAAGTATTCCCAGGGAAGTTAGAAAAGTTCTTACTTTGTTTCTTCTGAAATCACTTAGAGACGATTTAATCAGGTAAGCAATATATTTCATACATTCGACAAGCTCAGTATGACCCTGAGTAAAATCGAAGGGTCATAAATATTTTTTAACCAAAAATCCATCTTTTATAAACACCTTCCTTTTTGCTTTACTGGCAATATACTCTTCATGCGTAACAATCACAATGGTTACGCCAAAATCACGATTCAATTCTTCCAATAATTTCATTATTTCTGCGCCGTTTTTTGAATCAAGATTTCCCGTAGGCTCATCTGCAAAAACAACCTTCGGGCCCATAATAAGAGCTCTTGCTATGGCAACTTTTTGCTGCTGCCCGCCTGATATTTTATTTGGATAATAATCTTTCCTGTCATAAATTCCAAATCTGATTAGAAGTTTTTCAGCTTTTTTTTTAAAATCAAAATTAGTTTCACTTCTTGAATAAATTGCAGGAAGCATTACATTTTCAAGAACGGTTAAATTATTTATCAAATTAAATTGTTGAAAAATAAAACCTACATGTTCGCTTCTGACTTTTGATAAATTGTCGTCAGAGAGTCTGGAAACATCTTTACCGTCTAAAAGTATTGTTCCCGATGTTGGAATATCCAAAAATCCCATGATATGCATTAATGTTGATTTCCCCGAACCTGAAGAACCCTGAATAGCGACAAATTCCATATCCTTAATTACTAAGGAAATATCATGAAGAATTCTGACCTTCTCATTACCAACAAGATAATCCTTGCATACATTTATAAGCTCTATCATAAGCTAATTTTATTGCCTTCTAACAATCCCTCAACTATCTCTACGTTTTGCTCATTCTCAAGGCCTGTTTTTATGTAGGTTTTTTTCTTGTCCTCTCCAGCCAAAATGAATTTTCCGTTATTATCTGAATTCACATACTTGAGAGGAATTAGTAGCGCATTCTTTCTTTCTTTAGTAATAAAATTTACATCCGCAGTCATACCCAATCTGTATTTATAATTCTTGTTGTCAACATTACTAAGAGTAACTTTAACGCTGTAGACAGTGCCTGTCTCATCTTTTGTCGGAGCAAAAGAAATATCGCTAATTTCCCCTATTATTTTTTCATCCGGATAAGAATCAAAAATTATTGTTCCCGCCTGTCCTTTCTTTAAGCTGCCAACCTCTGTCTGATCTGCATTAGCTTTAATATAAATTGTATGCGGATTCACTATTTCATAACCGGAATTCAAGGAAGTAATATTTACCCCCGCAAAGGATGGTTCTGCTGTAACAACCAATCCTTCAATAGGGGAATCAAGAACTGCAGCTTTTAAGTTTTCCTGCGCAATTCTTATGGAATCGTAAGCTTTGTTTTGAGCAGCATCAAGTCCTGTTCTTTCTATTTTTTGATCATAAGATTCAGAATTTCCCGGATGATTGCTATAATACTTATCCGAAGCAGCTTTAGCCGCTGTAAAATCCTGCCATTTTTGTCTTAGGGTAGCTTCCAGTGTTTCTTTTTCCAAAGTGGCAATACTTTGACCTTTTTTAACCCAATCTCCCTCCTTAACCCCAACCCAGTCAGCTTTTCCGGATATTCCGAAAGTTATAGTCGCGTGATCCCGAGCATCTATTTTGCCTGACAAAGTCAATTCCTCTTTAATATCGCCCTTTCTTACGATTGCTGAATCCGGCGCCGGCTTTTTTGAGTCAATAAGGAAATATTTTCCAACAAGAAATATTATTATAAATAATAATATAAAAACTATTTTTTTCCTCGCAAAAATAAAATTTTTCATTTTAGCCTTTTCTGGATAGTTATATTATAGCATTCAGCAATTATTGACACAATAATTCTCGGCAAGTCTTCCGAAATAAAAGTCTTGCGAACAAATAGGAAATTAAGTATAATACCTACATGTCACACGAACCAAAAAAGAGACATTCACGGGCAAGGCAGGGAAAAAGAAGAGCTTCGATTAAACTTCAGGTTCCGGGATTTACCGTATGTACAAATTGTAAAACTACAGTCTATCCTCATACTGTTTGTAAGCAATGCGGTTTTTATAATGGGAAGCAAGTTGTAAAGATAAAACAACCAAAAAAAGAAGACCAATCTAAAAAATGAAAACCGCCTTGGACCCTCGACACAAAAAGCGGCAAAAAATAGTCGAGAGTTTATTTAAAATAGATTTTCACAAACAAATAGTGAACAACTATACCAAGACTATATTACGCGAAAAAGATTTTATTGATAAAAAAATAGAAGCTGCTGCGCCTGAATTTTCCATAGACAAAATAAACAAAGTTGATCTGGCAATATTAAGGCTCGCTGTCTATGAATTGCTGGTTGAAAAAACTCAACCTACAAAGGTCATTATTGATGAAGCCGTAGAACTTGCAAAGGAATACGGAGGAGACTCAAGTCCTTCTTTTGTAAACGGCGCATTAGGAAACATTAAATTATAAATCATGAATCTTCCAAAATTAAGAAACTCTAAGCTTTTTGAAGAAGCTTTCACCCATAGATCTTATCTGAATGAAGCAAAGCGCAGAATTGCCTCCAATGAACGCCTCGAATTTTTAGGAGACAGCATTATTTCTTTTGTAATTTCAAATTATTTATATGTCAGATATCCGGATTTCGACGAAGGAAATTTAACTAATCTAAGGTCTTTAATGGTTAACACGAAAAGCTTATCTGGAATTGCCAGAGAGCTTCAGATGGGATTACTTTTAAAGCTTTCCCGGGGAGAAGAAGAATCAAAAGGCCGGGAAAATGAGACGCTTCTTGAAAATAGCTTTGAGGCATATGTAGGAGCGCTTTTTTTAGATCAAGGATTATCCTGCGTGGTTAAATTTTTAGATAACTCTCTATTTCCAAAAATACAAGAACTAGTCGACAGGAAAGCATTTAAGGATCCCAAAAGTTTATTTCAGGAAAAAATTCAGGCTAAAAAACATGGCTCTCCTTTATATAAAGTCCTGGAAGAAACGGGACCTGCCCATGCAAAAGTTTTTAGAGTAGGCGTTTTCGTTGACGGAAAAAAATTTGGGGAAGGACTAGGAAAATCAAAACAAATAGCTGAAGCGTCTGCAGCTAAAGCTGCTCTTGAGCAAAAGAGTTAAAACTGGTATAATTTGTACTAGCCAAAGCTTATTTTGAGTTTTGCTTGCCCGCCGACCTGTCCGCCGAAGCTTTAGCGAAGGTGGAAGCTTTAGCGAAGTGGGGACTTTTGAATTTTTTAATATGTCAGTTGTAATAAGATTATCAAAAATAGGAAAACGCGGTGAATCAAGATATCGCATTGTTGTAACAGAAAAAAGATACAGGCGCGATGGCGAACCCATAGAAAGTCTCGGTTGGTACGAAAAAAGAGAGAAAAATGAGAATAAAGAAATCAATCAAGACAGATATAATTATTGGATTTCAAAAGGTGCAAAACCGAGCCCAACAGTTGAAAAAATCGTGGGCAAATAAGCTTTATGAAGAAAGCGTTAAAATATATTGTTTCCCAAATCGTAGACAACCCTGAAAAAGTAGAAATTGGCGAACTGGAAGATCAGGAAATGATTAATTTTACTATTACAGTTGCATCCAGCGATATGGGCAGAATTATCGGAAAAAATGGAAAAGTTATAAGGGCTATTAGAAATGTTGTAAAAATTTCCGCAATAAAACAAAATAAGAAAATAAATATTGCATTAATTGAAAACACACCGCAACCTCTTGCATGAAGATTTCGATTCTAACGCTTTTTCCCGAAATGTTTATTGGTCCTTTTGATTATTCCATTGTTAGAAACGCAAAAAAAAAGAACTTAGTCAAAATAAATTTTGTAAATATTAGAGATTTTGGTATTGGTAAACATAAAGTTGTAGATGACAAACCATATGGAGGAGGCCTAGGAATGATTTTAAGAGTTGATGTTTTGGAAAAAGCAATCGCGCAAACAAAAGACAAAGATTTATCAATTAACGAACAGAAAATTATTCTTTTAAGTCCTCATGGCAAAACTTTTAATCAAAAAAAAGCTTTGGAATTTACAAATCTTAAACATCTTATTCTTGTCTGTGGTCACTATGAAGGAACTGATGAGAGGATAAAAAAATTTATAGATGAAGAATTGTCTATTGGAGATTTCATAGCTACGGGAGGAGAAATTCCCGCAATGCTTGTAGTGGATGCGGTAACAAGACTTATAAAGGGAGTGTTGAAGGAGGGGGTAACAACTGTTGAATCATTTTCGCAATTTCTTGAATATCCACAATACACAAAACCCAATGCCTATAAAAATTTTAGCGTGCCATCCATATTATTAAGCGGAGATCATGAAAAAATAAAATCCTGGAGAAACAAAATTTCACTCAAGATAACCGCCAGACTTCGTCCGGATTTACTACGCACGGCGCCCAAAACCATAACTTCAAAACCAAAACGCACGTTTTAGCACGTGCGGAGCTTACTGAGCCGCTGAAGAGGTCGCGACAGATACCAATGGCTCTAAAAGAGAAGATGCATTCTCAAATTTCTCCAATTGACTGATTAATTCCAACCCTTTTTGAGATATAGAAGATATACGAACATCCTGACTATAATTGGAAGCGCTTAACGGCCTGTAATAGAAAGACAAACTTACCGTTGAGGATGTGTTGCCTATTTTGACCGAATAAACCTCTGCTAGGGGCACATTCTTGCTTATGGTTTCGACAAAACTATTTATGGCTGTAACACCTGAATTAATAGGCGCAGATAATTTGACTACCGGGAAATTATCTCCGTTTTCTGACTTAGCAAGGTCACCTATTTTAAAAGAAAAATTACCGAGATCAACACCTGTTTTTTGGACAGTAGAATAAACAGAGTTTAATATTCCAAAAAAATCTTTACTTAAAGGCAATGCCAAGCTCAATGTCTTAAGCTGCGAATCAAGAGTTTCCTCATTGATATTGGTAAGTATATCTAAATTTGCTTTTAATGTTTCTATTTTTAGCGATGTTGCCAACGCTTCCTCACGAGCCGCAAGTAATGCGTCAGCTTGCGGAATTACAAATTGGGAAAAAAGCATTATAGAAACCAAAATAACAACAATCGGAAAAATGTAAACCTTATTCTTATTAAGAATAAACTTTAAGGATTTTAAATCTGCGTTTATTTTTTCATTCATATTACATCTCTGATTTTACTGAAATCTGGTAAGTATTTTTACCCTCATCCATGACCAATGAATTAAGCATTAATGATTTAATTATTTCTTTATTGCGAACCATGTCTGTAAGATTATTTATGAATTCACCAATTGTAAAAAGAGAATTAGACTGACCCGCAATAATAACCATTTTATCATCTATCTCAAATGTGTCTATTGAAAAGTTACTAGGTATTTTTGCCAACAAACCATTCATTGCTTTCGAAAGATCCTTTCTTATCTTCAAAATTTTCTCAATATTTTCTACCCTATTATTTAGAACAAAAAGTTTTACTTGGCGATTTTGGAATTGAGAAATTCTCCCTAGCATATCTTCCTGTTCTTTCTTGAGAGATTCGGGATTAACAATTTGAATTAATATAAAAATACCAAGAGATATCAAACCAACACCTATTAAAGATGCTACTGCAGTAAAATTGAGAATTTTAATTCTTCTTTTTTGCTTTAACGATTCTTCGTCTGTGCGTAAAAGAAGATTAATATCTGTGCTCATAAATCCCTCATTGCAAGACCTAATGCGATAGTAAAATCAGAAGTGTTATTGAGTATCTCCGCAGGTAAAGGTTTGTCGCCCAAAATTTTCCAAGGATTTGCGACAACTGTTTCTATGCCTAAATTTTCCGCAAAAAACAGATCAATTCCCGGTAAGCGCGCCGTGCCTCCCGATAATAATATCTGTTGAATTATGGAATCGTCTTTATATCTTTGCGAATACCAAGCTAAGGTTTTCCTTATTTCAAGCAAAATTGAAGCAAGAATTGGTTCGGTAGATTTACCAACTTTTTGACCAACGCCTTCTTTTGAAAAACCATATGTCTTTTTATATTCTTCCCCTTGAGATTGGGTTAACCCAAAATCCGCCTCTATACTCCTGCTAATTGCATTTCCCCCTGTTTGTATTGAATAAGTCAAAACCAAAACTCCATCTCTTATTATAGCTAAAGAAGTATTGATCGCACCTATGCTCACAATTATTGTTGGAGGAAAGCTTGGAGGAACTAAAGCTCGGACAATTGCCAATGTTTCTGTTTCTATCGAA
>Ga0209518_1002296_pt1 | contig 18238 bp, 20 predicted proteins | sample RifGroB1_FD_183993 | JGI IMG/M metagenome (GOLD analysis project Ga0209518, IMG submission 183993) | Groundwater microbial communities from Rifle, Colorado, USA - Groundwater B1 (SPAdes) (version 2) | ecosystem: Environmental > Aquatic > Deep subsurface > Groundwater | place: Rifle, Colorado...
TTGGGGATTTTGCCTTCGAAGGCATGAGCTTCCGCGCCTCGTGCGAGAGGAGGGGGGAGCACGGCTTCTCCAGCCCGGACGTCGAGAAACTGCTGGGAGATGCGCTCCATAGGCTCATGAAGAGAGAATACGGCGTTGATGCTGCTGTCAAGATGGCCTCGCCGGACGTCACTTTCTTCGCGTCCATCGTCGATGATTCCTTCGCATTGGGGATAGACTTCACCGGCTTCGACGCGGGCAAGCGGGACTACAAGATATTCCTCACCCCGGTCTCGGTCCGCGGCACCATCTCGTACGGCCTGCTCCGCTATGCCGGCTACCGGAAGAAGCACACGCTCCTCGACCCGTTCGTCAACGACGGCGCCATCGTCATCGAGGCGGCATTGTACGCGTCCGGCAAGCCCGTGCAGTTCTACCGGAAGGACAAGCTGGCCTTCGCCAGGCTCGCACCGTTCAGGGAAAAAGGCGTTTCATCGCTGTTCGAATCCATTGACAAGAAAATAAAAAAAGAAAAATTGCCGATTTCCGGCTTTGACGCCGCGTTCCAGTACGTCGACTACGGCAGGAAGAACGCGAAGATCGCGGGCGTGGAGAAGGTGGTCTACCTGAGCAGGGTGGAGTCGGAATGGCTCGACATCAAGTTCAGGGAGAAGTCCGTTGACCGCATCGTCACCAAGATCCCCGAGCCCTCAAGAAAGCTGGTTTCGAAGGACGTGCAGAAGCTGTACGGCGAGCTGTTCTACCAGGCGGAGTACATCCTGAAGGACGACGGGAAGGTCGGGGTGCTGTGCCGCGACCTCGCCGTGCTCGAGCCGCACTACGCCAAATACGGCTTCGTCATCGAGAGGCAGAAGGACGTCTGGACAGGGGAGCAGCGGCTGTGCATGGCTATCCTGGTGAAGTGGAAATGAAAGAACGCATAAGAGTTTATTATTGGCTCCGTTCTGTTTTATTGGAATTTCTCTGTATCTTCGATTTCAAAACAAGTGAAACAAACCACTTAAAAACCCCAAAAGTTTATAAACTTCTTTTCCCTCGCATCGTGAAGCGGGGTGGGTAGCTGGCTCACGGCTTTGTGCTGAGGAAAGTCCGCCCACCAGTGTGTCAAGGCCGCGCTGTCACAGGCGCGGTGTTGAGGCATTATGCCTGCTCTCGCCAGAGAGTCCCGGAGACGGGAGGCAACCACACAGAAACGAGACCGCCCTGCGCGCGAATGATGATGGATCGGGAACCGCAAGGTTTCTGGCCTGCTCGGGAACGTGTTCCCGGCAGACGCGAAGGATCCCGCGAGGGAGCCGAGATAACCTCCGGAATTGCGCAGGGGATGGCTGAGACGGTGAGCCCCTGGCGGTGCAAGTCCATTGCGACGCTGAGTTGAATGCCGGCGCGGGCCACGCTCCCCTGTGGAGCGGCAAGCCCGACAAAAGGCGGCTTATTCCTGCCCCGCTTATTTTCCCATGAGCAACAGAGACAACAGGATCCAGATGCCGTCCGGCATGGGCGGCCTGGTCAGGTATTTCGACGAGTACCACAGCAAGCTGCGCTTCAAGCCCGGCCACATCATCATCATCGCCGGCGTGGTGATGGTCATCATGCTCATTCTCTACGCGTACGGAAATTCTCTCCTGGGCATCGGGTGATCGGATGATTCCCGGCATGAATCCCCGCGATATGCAGAAGGCCATGCAGCGCATGGGCATAAAGCAGCAGGAGATTGACGCCACCGAGGTCGTCATCAGGACCACGGGCAAGACCCTCGTCATCCGCAGTCCTCAGGTGGTCAGGATCAACATGATGGGGCAGGACTCCTTCCAGGTCTCCGGCAGGGTTGAGGAAGCCGACGAGGCCCCCCAGATAAGCGGCGAGGACGTCCAGGCGGTCGTCCAGCAGGCCAACTGCTCGGAAGAAGAGGCAAAGAAGGCGCTGGAGGAATCCGGGGGGGACATCGCGGCCGCCATCCTCAAATTGCAGTCTTGACGTGTTTATCGGCAGAATTCAGAGTTGAGCCATGATTCATAGCCCGCTTCGCGGGGAAAGAGTGGCGCGCCCTCCAGCGTTGCGACGGGCGCGCTTGGATAGTGCGCCGCCATTGGGCGGCGCAAAAGATGCGCCGCGCGTGCAGCACTGGGCGCGGCGCCTCACATCCTCCGCCCGCAGGGCGGTGATGAGTAGTAGGGCATTACCATTCACCATTCCCTTAATATCCCATGAAAACCACCGAGGAATATCGCGGGCTGGCGAAGGAGCGGATCGCGGCGGCGCAGCACATTCTCACCGTCACGTATCCCGCGCTCAAGAGCCCGAGACTGTTCGTCTCCGCGGTGGAGCATCTCTTCCTGGCGATGGACTACGCCATGAACGCCCTGCTCGCGGACGGGCGCCTGAGGGGCATGGCGGGGGAGTTCCCGCGGTCGTTCTCCGGCAGGTACAGCGCGTTCCGCTTCAGGCTCGCGGACAGGCTGGGCTTCGACAGGAAAGGCGTTGAGGCCCTGCTGGCATTGCGCAACATCCTCGTCGGGCGCCAGAAGAGCCCGGTGGAGTTCGAGCGCGCGGACGCGTTCATCATCTGCACCAACGACTATGAGACGACCGTGCTCTCCCGGGGGCAGGTCGCCGAGTATGCAAAGGCTGCCGGGAGTTTCATCGCCGCCGCAGAGGACATCCTGAACCAGCCAGTACCGAGGAACGATGCCATCACCCCCCATGGATGAGTACCTGGAGAACACAATCGAGGAGCTGAAGAGGGTGGACCACCTCTTCTACGTCAGCCTGAAGTACACGCGCACCGTGGACATGATCAAGCACGTGCTGGAGCGCATCATCTCCACGCATGAGTGCGCGGTCGAGGCCCTGCTCCAGCATGCAAAGGGGAAGAAGCTCATCGATGCCGTGCCTCCTTCCCCGGCCGTGCGCGCGGAGCTGCTCCGGAAGATCTATCCCAGCGACGCGGTCGTCCAGGACGCTCTCAACCTGCTCGCGCTGCTCCTCAAGCTGCGCCGCGCCAAGTACGCCGTCCGCGAGGAATTCCGGCGCCACGTCACCATGATCGCGACCCTCGACAGCAAGGAGGTCCTCGAGGTCAGTATAGACACCGTCAGCGAGTACTACCGCAAGACCAGGGAGTTCGTCGACTACGTGCACCGCATGATCACGGGAAGGGAGTGAGGTTGTTGGGAAAAAAGCGAAGAGGGGCGCCTTTTTCACGAGCGGCATCATCAAGGGCAGAAGCGATTCGACAAGGGGGACGCCCCTGCTCGGAAGCGAGCTTCCGGCATCCACTGCGTGGACTGCGGGGAACGTCGATGCGGGCCCGCAAGCAAAGAGCGAGTCGGCGCCCTCTGAGTGCTTTCACGAAGCGGAGGGGGGTGGAAGCTACAAACGCCAATGAACATGTAACGAGGCATTCTCCACAACCTGTTTCCAGGCATCCCAGGAAGTGGGAAACCCATGACCCTACGGAAAGGCTGAGGGCGTTGCAGCAGTCCGCGTCGCGGGAGCACCGCGCCCTCCGCCACGCCGCCCTCTTCATCTCGGTCGCAGCCATGATCGTCGGCAACGTGCTCGTGCCGCTGATATTCATCCCGCTGATGCTGGCGCTCAAGGGCTGGTTCCTCTATGCCCTGATCACGCTCACCGGCTTCGGCATGGGCCTGCTGTTCGAGATCCTGACGAGGAGCATCGCCTCCCTGAGGCAGCATCACCACATCCTGCTGGGCATGCTCGTCCCGCTGTGCGCCATCGTTGGCGTGCTGTTCATCGCGGACTTCGCCAACGACATCGCTTCCGGCTTTGGCATCGGCAGCACGCACAGCCCGCAGCTGGTCGCGGCCGCCTATGCGCTCGCCTTCCTGGCGCCGTATGCCCACTATCGCTTCGTGCTCCGGAAGAGGCATTATCTGGGATGAAGGCGCCATAATCTTTATAATTGAACCGTCTCTTCTCCGCCGCATGGCGGCTGTAGTTTAATGGCAGAACCCAGGACTGTGGCAGCGGAAAGGGGTCCTTCCCTGGGTCTTTAGCTCCGCTAAAGACATCCTGTAGCGCGAGTTCGATTCTCGCCAGCCGCCCTCTTCTTCCCTTGAGAAGGTGTTTTGAGCGAAGCTTGTGTTTCAGTTATTCCTTCCATAGCATCTCTCCACGGTTAAGACATAAAATTATAAAGCCAAAGTCAATGGGGTGATTGTGGCAAACGCCCTCCTCTTCACCCTGCTGGCACTGGTGCTGGCATACGCCCTCGCCGAGCTGTTCCATTACTTCCGGCTGCCGCGGGTGATCGGCCAGCTCCTCGCGGGAATCGTGCTGGGCATCCCTTTCCTCAAGGGGGTGCTGTACAGCAGCGACATCGACGCCGCCTTCTCCTACATCACGAACATCGGCATCATCCTCCTGTTCTTCTTCATCGGCCTTGAATTGAACCTGCGCGGCGTCAGGAAGAACATGAGGGCGTCCGCGTACATCGCCGTCTTCAACACCGTCATCCCCCTCTTCATCGGCTATCTGGTCGCGCGCTATGTTTTCGGCTTCAATGATATCGTCTCCCTCATCATCGGCATCTCGGTCTCCGTCAGCTCGCAGGCCATAACCCTGGACATCCTGGACGAGGCCAAGATGCTGCGGAGCAGGATCGGCAGCCTCATCATCACATCCGGCATGGTGGACGACCTCTTCGAGCTCCTGCTCGTCAGCTCCATCCTCATCGTGGTGCAGTCGGCCTCGCTTGGCGCCGCTGACCTGCCGATGTTCGTGCTCTCCGCCCTGATCTTCATCATGCTGGTGTTCCTCTTCAGGCTGCTCTTCATCCCCGTCATCCTGAAGCTGTTCGAGCGCGAGCAGTCCCAATCCAGCCTGTTCATGGGGGCCTTGGTCATTGTCCTGCTGATGGCCTATGTCTCGGACCTGCTGGGAATCGGCTCGCTGATCGGGGCGCTGATCGCCGGGGCCCTTGTGCGGCAGACGCTCCTGAAGGAAGGCGGCCTCAAGCCGTGGAGGCGCAACGAGCTGTCCCATTCCCTGCACGCCATCGCCTTCGGATTTTTGATCCCGCTGTTCTTCGTCGCCGTCGGCCTGAAGATGGACCTCGGCTCCATCTCCTCCAACATGGCGCTTATCCTCGTGCTGATCGCCATCGACATCGGCGGCACCCTGGCGGGCACGGTCATCGGCGTGCTGCTGGGCAAAGGCACGTTTAGGGAAGGCCTGATCGTCGGCTGGGGCGTGCTGCCGAAAGGGGACACGGAGCTAGTCATCGCCACCCTTGCCTTGCAGCACCGCATCATCACCGTGGACATCTTCACCGCCATCATCACGGTTGCGCTGGTGAGCACGTTTGTTGCCCCCATCGTGTTCAAGTGGATGGTGAGGAAGAATGCGAAGGCATAGGAGTAGATAAAGACATCAAGGATTAATGAATTGTTCCAGGTTTCCTTTGGTTTTATTAATGTCTCTCGATAAGAACAGAATTACTTCTTCGATAGTGAATATTTCTTTTCCGCCAAATTTTTCAATGACTTCTTTTACTCCTTCGTTAGGCTGCAAATTTAGTGATAGCGAAGGGCAAAAGATTGGTATTTTTTGGTCAAATGCGATTTTAGTTTGAACCATTGCTCCGCCCTTTCCACCACTTGCAACCATGACCAAACCTTGCGAAAGACCGGAAGTTATTCTGTTTCTCTGTAAAAGGGAGAACCTTGACCCAGGAAAATTAGGGAGATGTTCGCTAATTAACAATCCATCGTTTTTTTCAATTTTTTCAAAGAGAGGTAGGTTCTCTTCCGGATATTTTTTAAAAAAACCAGTTCCGAGTACTGCGATGGTTTTGCCGCCGGAGGCTTCTAAAGCTCCTTGGTGTGCAGCAGTGTCTACCCCGATGGCTCCTCCACTAATCACTGTAAAGTTATTCTCGGCAAGTATTTTTGAATTTTTAAACGTCCATTTTAAAGCTTCTTCGGAAGGATGCCTAGTTCCTACAACTGCCACGGCATTTGATTCTAAGAGGGAGACATTCCCCTTAAGGAATAATGATTTTGGCGGGTAAGGCATTCTTTTAAGATTTAGGGGGTATTTGTTGGAAATAATTGGGAGGACAGCAATATCATTGGAGATGCATTCATCTATCGCCCTAAAAAAGTTGTCGTCAGATGCATTTTTTATTTTTTCTAGTTCACTGATCATCTCTATGTTAAATATTCTACTTTTCAGAAGAAGTTCCTTATCAGCTTTGAAGATTTTTTGGATGTTGCCGAACAACGTAAAGAGTGCTAATAGCTTTACAGGTCCAAGTTTCGGAACTTGACTTAATTTGAACCACAACAGTATTTCTTCTCGGTTGAATTCCATTTTGCCACCTAAGCGTTTATTCCAAAAGCCAAACAAGTAACTGATTTAATGCCTATTTCTTTTAGCACTTTAGTTGCTTCCATCATTGAGATGCCTGTTGTTTTGACATCATCCAAAATCAGTACGTTATCCGATTGTTTTAACTTTTCGACGAACTTGTTGTTAACTTTCAATGAATCCTTAACATTCTTGAGTCTCTCTTCAACAGTTTCCGTGTCAGTGCTTTTTTTGATGGTCTTGCAACGATCTAGTGCATCTACATACTCAATTTTAAGATGTGTTGCTAGTTTTTGAGCAACTCCTACCATTGTCTGGGAACATTTACTATCTTTTTCATGTGAAGGTAAGGTCAAAATAAATTTTGGTTTGGGAACATTAGATTTTATTTTTTCAAATAAATCTATCATTTTTGGGACAAAATAGTTGGTATGATTTTCTTTCCATTTTGGTTTGGAAAAGTAAATTTTTTGGGAATATGGATCTTTCTTTCCAGTTTCTCGTGTTTGTTTAGTATTAATGTAAAGTTGAGGGGCAAACACTACTTGTTTAAGGTCTCCATAAAATTGAGGGTAGTATATTGGTTGAGATTCCATTTTCCCTAATATATTAGTAAATTCGTAATATATTAGGACATTTATAAACTTTTGTTAGACAGATGTCCAGTGGTGTGAATTTTAATTTCTATATTAAAAATAAATAAGTTATAATCTGAACTTTAAAGAGTGTAGAACACTCAAAAATCAGCAACCTTTATAAATGACCCCGAACCCCCTCCCCTAAAGCCCGAGTGCGCCAACCGAGGGTTGGGACGTGCGAGTTTAGGGTTACGGAAACGTAATTCTTTTGTCGGGTACATCATTCACAGGCAGAGCAATATGGCAGAGCAGAAGCAGGAACTCAAGTATTTCGTGCGTGTGGCCAATACCGACCTGGACGGCAGGAAGGCCATCCTCGAGGCGCTGCGCAAGATCAGGGGAGTGGATGTCATGTTCTCGAACGCGGTGTGCGCCATGGCAGGGGTGGATAAGGCCCTGAAGGCCGGCTACCTCAACGATGCCCAGGTGAAGAAGTTGGACGAGGTCGTCACCAACCCCGGCAAGTTCGGCTTCCCGGCCTGGATGTTCAACCGGAGGAAAGACAAGGATGACGGGACAAACAAGCACCTCATCACCTCAAACCTCCTCTTCACGCATGACAACGACATCAAGATGCTCAAGAAGATGCGCTGCTATAGGGGCATCCGCCATTCCATGGGCCAGCCCGTGAGGGGCCAGCGCACCAAGTCAAATTTCAGGAAGAACAAGGGCAAGGTATTAGGGGTCAAGAAGAACCCCGAGGCTAGGTCCGGCAGGATGTAACGCATGGGCGACCCGAGGCGATTGAAGAAGAAGTGGAGCAGGCCGCTGCATCCCTGGCAGGAGGCCAGGATGGCCGTGGAGACGGAGCTGCTGGCCGCATACGGCATGCAGCGCAAGAAGGAGCTGTGGAAGATGAACGCCCAGCTCAAGAAGTACTTCGAGCAGACGAAGGGGCTCATCGGCTCCGTGAAGGCCACGGACGCGGACAAGGAAGCGTTCGTCGCCAAGCTCGTCGGCCTCGGCATACTCAAGCAGGGCGCGAAGCTGGACGACGCGCTGGGCATCGCGCTCAAGGATCTCATGGAACGCAGGCTGCAGACGGTGGTCGTGAGGAAGAGCCTCGCGAAGAGCATGGACCAGGCACGGCAGTTCATCACCCACGAGCACATTTCCGTAGGGGACAGGAAGATCACCGTCCCTTCCTACATGGTCAGCATCTCAGAGGAGGCGGCGGTGAAATATGCCGACGATTCTCCGTTCAGGAAGGAAGGCCATGCCGAGATTGCCGTTCCCAAGGGCAAGCCCAAGAAGAGGCCGCAGACTGAAATGCGGCGCTTCGGCAGGCGCCCGAGAGGGCGCTTTGGCGACCGCAGGGGGGGAAGGCGATGAGACCATCATCAGGAAGAGGGCCGCCGCGCCACTCGCGCGTGCCGAGGGAGAACCCGCAGCGCCTGCAGACCGGGGACGAGGGCGTGCGATGGGGCATCTGCCATATCTTTTCGTCCTACAACAACACGATCATCCACGTGACGGACATCACCGGCTCCGAGACCATCACCAAAGTCTCCGGCGGCATGGTGGTCAAGAGCGACCGCATGGAAAGCTCCCCCACCGCTGCCATGATGGCCTCAAAGAGGGTTGCGGAGGAAGCACGGGACAAGGGCATTACCGGCATCCACATCAAGATCAAGGCTCCGGGAGGCCATAACGGCCCCAACACGCCAGGGCCGGGCGCGCAGGCGGCCATCCGCGCGCTGTCACGGCAGGGGCTCCGCATCGGCCTCATCGAGGACGTGACCCCCATCCCGCACGACGGGTGCAGGAAGAAGGGCGGCAAGCGTGGCAGGAGGGTGTAGCCATGGAGATCCGCGTCATCGAGAACAGCAAGGACAAGGGCAAGCTGTCGTTCCTGCTCAAGGATTCAAGCGCAGTCTTCGCCAACACCCTGAGGAGGCTCATCACCGACGAGGTGCCGGTCATGGCCATAGAGGAGGTGGAATTCAGGGACAACAGCTCCATCCTCTACGACGAGATGGTCGCCCACCGCCTGGGGCTGATCCCGCTCAAGACGGACCTGAAGAGCTACAAGCTCGTCGAGAAGCCCGAAGACCGCGAGTCGCTGAAGTGCATCGTCAAGCTCGTGCTCAAGGCCAAGGGCCCGTGCACCGTCTATTCCGGGGACCTGAAATCCAAGGATCCGGAGATTGTCCCGGTGGACAAGGGGTTTCCCATCGTGAAGCTGCTCAAGGGCCAGTCCCTCGAGCTGGAGGCCACCGCCCTCCTGGGGAGGGGCAAGGAGCATACCAAGTTCAATCCCGGCCATGTCTATTACCGCTACAAGCCGGTCATCGAGATCGGCAGCGTCAGGAACCCGGAGGAGGTCGTGGACAAGACCCACGGCACGGTCTTCGCCATCAAGGGCGGGAAGCTCGAGGTCGTCAAGGACAACCTGTTCAGCGTCGACCTCGCGGGGGCGGCGGAGGAGATCTCCCAGGGGGCCATCAAGGAAGGCCACGACAGCGACATCATCTTCACCATCGAGTCCTGGGGGCAGCTCTCCTGCAAGGAGATGGTCCTGCGGGCGCTGGACGAGTTCGACGCCATGCTCGACGAGCTCAGCGAGAAGGTCAAGAGCGCACAATAAGCACATTCACCCATCACAGCCATCCGCTCACGTTCACGCGGGGGTGGCAGAGCCTGGTCAAATGCGCTAGCTTGAGGGGCTAGTCCCTTAGTGGGTGCGCGTGTTCGAATCACGTCCCCCGCATCATCGTTAAGAGAGTTCCCAAAGAGACGTCATCAAGGCCGCCCTCCGGGCGGAGAGAGGCAGGCGCCGCCAATGCGCGGCGCATCCATGGCGCCCTCAATGGGGCGCAAAAGACGCGCGTCCGGTCCAGCGTTGGAGGACGCGCCTGGCATTTCCCGCGAAGCGGGCGATGAAAAACGAACAAAGCAGTCACCAATTACAACAGACCATGAAAAGGACGGGACCGACAAATCCGGAACTGCAGGGCCTGATCACCGAGCTCAGGAAGAGAGGCATCGCCCACGACGCGGCCCTCTGGAAGAGGATTGCCCTCGACCTAGAGCGGCCGACGCGGCAGCGGAGGGTCGTCAACCTGTCCAGGATCAGCCGCTACTCGCAGGAGAATGACGTCGTCGTCATCCCCGGCAAGGTGCTCGGCGCGGGCTCGCTGAGCCACAAGCTCACCATCTCCGCATACCAGTTCTCCAACGGGGCCAAGGAGAAGATCGAGCAGGCCGGCGGCAAGGTCGTCCCGCTGCTTGACCTCAGCAAGGACGCCCCGAAAGGGAAGACCATCAGGATTATCGGGTAAGGCCATGATCATCGACGCAAAAGACCTCATCTTGGGAAGGCTGGCAAGCGTTGCCGCGAAGCACGCGCTCGAAGGGGAGGACGTCTCCATCGTGAACTGCGAGAGCGCGGTCATCACGGGCAAGAGAGGCACGACCATCGCCAAGGCCCACATGAGGAGGAACGTCATCGGCCATCACATCAAGGGGCCGTTCTACTCCCGCGAGCCAGAGGCATTCGTCAAGAAGTCCGTCCAGGGCATGATCCCGAAGAGGACCGCCCGCGGGATGGCGGCGCTGAAGCGCATCAGGTGCTACATCGGCACGCCCGCGCAGTTCAGGGACCAGAAGACCGTGTCCGTCGAGCACGCCAATATCTCGCATTCCGGGGCAGGGGAATACGTCACCGTGGCGCAGATCTGCAGGCTGCAGGGCTCCACGAGGCTCAAGTAGGTGAACCATGAAAGCAGTCCATGAATCCGGCAAGAGAAAAAGGGCGATAGCGAAGGCCACGGCGTACCCGGGCACGGGCATCGTCAGGATCAACCGCATCCTCCTCGGCAACTACACGCCCTCGCTCTACCGGGCGAAGATCAGCGAGCCGCTGGTGCTCGCCGGAGACGCCGCCCAGAAGGTGGACATCAATGTCAAGGTGATTGGCGGCGGCATGTCCTCGCAGGCGGATGCCGCAAGATTGGCCATCGCCAAGTCCCTGGTCGCCGTCAACAAGGGCAGCAAGCTCCGCGACCTGTTCCTCCAGTACGACCGTAACATGCTCGTCGCCGACGTCAGGAGGAAGGAAGCGAGGAAGCCCAACAGGCATGGCAAGGCGCGGGCGAAAGTGCAGAAATCGTACAGGTGATCCCATGATTATACCCATCAGATGCTGGAGCTGCGGAAAGCCGATTGGCCACCTCTGGGAGAAGTTCCAGGAGAAGGTCGCGAAGGGCGAGGACCGGAAGAAGGCCCTCGACGAGGCAGGCCTGGAGAGGTACTGCTGCCGCGCGATGTTCCTCGGCCATGTCGATCTCATCGACACCGTGGCGCAGTTCAAGAAGTTTTGACTTGTTTTTTTGGTTTTTAGCCGTTTTTTATTCCGGTTCGCTTCGCTCACACTAACTAGTTGGTCGGCCCGCATTGGCCGAGTTCTTTACCACCCAACGCGCCTTTTGGGAAGGCGCCAAGCTGTCGCGAGCCGGAGGCGAGCATAATTATTAAAAATGGTTTTTCATATCACCACATGATGAAATTCGTCGTCGAGCATCTCGAGCCGGAACTGTTCGAGTGGTGCGCCATCGAGTACGCGCACATCGCGGAGATGGTCGGCAAGGAGAACATCCTCTTCACCAATATTCCTGCCAAAGAGAGCGCAAAGCTTTCTTCATGCGGCGAAGTGACGGAGAAGAAGGTCTCCGGCCTCCACCTGAAAAAAGCGTGCATCCTCGACCCTTATGCCAGGAAAACGCTTTCGGAATCTGACAAGGGCAAGTTTGGCTGTCTCATATTGGGCGGCATCCTCGGCAACAATCCCGCGGAGGGGCGCACAGAGAAGCTCACCGGGTCGTTGCCATACCCGACGAGAAACCTGGGGAAAAAACAGCTCTCCACCGACACTGCCGCCTATGTGGCCAAAAGGATCCTGGAGGGCAGAAAGTTGTCTGAGTTCCATTTCGTGGATGAGGTCGAAGTGCAGTTGGGCGAAGGGGAATCGATGACGTTGCCGTTCCCGTATGTCCTTGAGGACAACAAAGTCGTCATCAGCGAAAAGTTAGTTGAGCATCTGAAAAGGAGAAAAGGATTCTGAGCGCCTGAAAGCCCGGTCATTTCTTCCTGTTTCTCAGTGCAATGGCCGCCGCACCGCCTACTAAGACCATCCCAAGAAGGAGATAGAGCATGTTGCCTGCCTGGGATTTTTCCTCGCAGTCGCTGTCCTCCCCCGCGCCACAGTCCGGGTCGCAGGTGCCGTCGGCAAGGGAATCACAATAACTGTCCGGCCGTCCGGATGCGCAGTCTGTCGAGCAGCTATGGTAGCTCTCGGACGTTTCGCAGTTGCCGTTGCCGCAGGTGCAGTCCCTGGGGCAGGCATCCGGGGACTCGGAGGCGTCGCATTTTCCGTCCTCATTGCAAATCGAGAACGCGGCAAGGTCGGCCTCGAAGAGCAGGGAGCCGTCTTTCAGGATCTGCAGTGTTTTCGCATTGGAGTAATAGGGAAGAAGCAGGTCAAAGGAGGTCTTTCGCGCAGGATGGGAGCGCTCCGCCATGCTCTTGTCAAGGGGGATGCTGTAGAGCCCCTCGGTTGGCAGATTGAAGGTGGTCTCGAAGAGCACCGCTCCCCCGGAGGAGAGGATGCGCGCGGTGTAGTCATTTCCGGATGATGGGGGGGCAGGGGCTGCCCCTATTACCATAATGTCCTCAAGGATGAACGTGTTGCCCTCGTAATTGAAAACAGCGGAATAGGAGAGCGCATGGGCCACGGGCAGCATCAGCAGCGCCATCACGGCTATCATCATCCTCATCCGTATCCCTCCAGCTTTCTCTGTATCTCCCTCTCATTTACCGGACCGTAGTCAACGCCCTGCTCAAACTGGTTGTTCATGAAGGAGCCGATGGTCGGCCTGATGTTGTTCCAGTCGTAGCTGCAGCCGCCGTCAGACCAGTCGCTTCCGTCGGGGAAGGTTCCCAATTCCTCGATGGATGCCTTGGGGCTTTTATAATAGGTTGTTCCCGGCACATCCTTGACGCCGGTGTAGAAGTGAACTCCGTCTACTCCTTCCAGGTCTCCCCATCTCTTTTTTGCCGTCGCAAGATCGGGGGCGCAGTTCACCACCCGCTCGACGTTCCTAGTACCGACGCCGTACTCGACGTACTCATCCGCCAGCCCGCCGATCGCATGGCCGAGCTCGTGCAACAGGAGCCTTCCGGAGTTCTCGAAAGCGAACTGGGAGCCCCTGACGGTCAAGAAGCCAAGGGAAAGGTAGACCACTCCCCCTCCGGGACCGTGCGTGGGGAAGAACGCAAAAGGCCTGTAGGTCTTTCCTGTCATGATCACCACGGTATCCCGCTCGCAGGTCTTTACGAATCGCCGGTAATCATCGAGGTCTGGTTCTCCATTTGCGTCATAGGCGTAGTCGGGGGCAATCACCATCCAGATGTTGAACTTGTCCGCGTTTTCCCTGAAGGGGGTTGTGCTGAGCACGCCGTTATGCGTTCCCTCGAAATCCATGACGAGCAGGACGAGGTTGGTGAGCGTCTTGTAATCGCTGATGCCGTCCCCGACAAAAACGATGTCGTGCTTTTCCGCAGGGTCTCCGCTGATGTAGACCGCGCGGCATGCGGATTCCGCGACGCATTTGTGGATGTCCGTGCTGCAGGTCATCCCCTCGCCGCACTGCGTCCCAGAGCAGCATTCGTATGGTTGGCAGGCATGATTGCCCGGATAGCCGCATTCGCACGCAAGCGCCACGCATGTTGAGCTTTGGCATTTCTGGTCGAGCGGGCAGGCGGAATCGTCGGCGCAGCCGGGAACGAACTCCGCTTTCACGGTTGTCGCGCGGTCAAGCGCCATGGTGCAGGTGCTTTCCGTCCCCTGGCATCCTCCGCCCCAGCCCAGGAACATCCATCCTTGCTGCGGCTTTGTGGTGAGCGTTACCGTGGAGTCCGCGGCGTACTCATGCGCGCATGTGCCTCCGCAGGCAATGTTTCCCTCATCGGACGAGACATCCCCAGAGCCGGTCTTCTCGATGGCAAGCTCCACAAGGTCGGATTCGAGGGGGACGAACTTATACTGGTACCACTGGGGCTTTGGCTTGCCTTCGTACTGTATGGCCTGGATTATCCAGAAGAAGCTCACCTGGCCGGAGCTTGCCTCTATGGGCCCCTCTGCGCCTTTCTCGTTCCAGTTCTCCAGGATGAGCTTCCTGGTCGGCCCGTAAGGGAGTATCTGCCACCGCTGCCAGTCGGCGTCCTCTATCGGGGCAGTTTTCCACGTCCCTTTTGAGGGACCATAATCCCAGCTCCTGTCTTCCCTTATCTCCAATATTCTGGTGAGGTCAGACTCAAACACCCATTGTCCCTGCTCGTCCTGGTACCTGCCCTGGGAATGCAGTTTCCACCTTCCGGTAAGCTGGCTCTCGGAGAATATCTCGTCCTGTTGGGCAGGGGCAGGCGCGAATTTCACCCACACCTGCGCCGAGTCCTTCACTTCAGGGGGTTCTGCATCATAAACCGCCCAGAGGAACTTGCCCCCATAGCTTGTATCCTCGATAGGGCCCATGGTCTCGTGGCCATTCCAGCCGGAGAGGACAAGCTTCTTCGTGAATTCCTTCTTTCCTATCCCCCATGCGCTCCAGTCGTCGTCAGTGATGGGAAGGACTGTCCAGGTGCCTTGGGCGCCTCCGAATGCCCAGGTGCCGTCCCCTCTAAGATTGAGTGCCGATGTCGCGGGAGATGCAAATTCATAGCCTCCTTTCTTGAAATAGACGCTCTCGGAATAAATCCTCCAGTTGCCGATGAGAGTCCTGTCTATGGGGCCTTTCGGCTCTTGTCTCTCTCCCCTGCCGCCAGAAGTGTCATTCGTTTGGGAAGCATTGTCCCGTTGAAGGTTGTCCCTCTTCTCAGGGGTGGCGTCCCTCACCTCGGTGGTCTCATTGCCCTTGACCCAGGTGACGTTCGCATCAAAGAGTGAGGGGTTGAGGAAGCCCGGACCTGTCTCCGGCGTTTGGAAATCGGGCCCTGTCATCGGTGGCTCATAGCGTTCATCTATCGTCGGCGCCACATATCCGGGCCCGGTTGTGGGGGATTCATAGCTGTTGTCCGATGCCGGCGACTCGTAACTGCCGTCGCTCGTCGGCGACGTGTAACTTCCGTCCGACTGGGGCGATTTCCAGCCACCGTCGCTCGTGACCATCCCCGTTGATTGGGGCTCGGTGAACAGCATAAAAACGAGAAAGGCCAGAAGGGCAGGGAAAGAAACGGCAAGCATCCGTCGGTGGATTGAGCGTGGCATTGGCTAGCTGCTCGTGTGCCCGAATTTTATCCAGATCGTTCCCGGCCATGTCGCCGTGGGGGGGTCCACATGGTAGATGGCCCAGACGAAATCGGCCCTTGACGCCGATCCCTCGATCGGGCCGTCTGCAGTGCCTTTGTTCCAGTTGTTCAGGACGATTTTTCTGGTGGGCCCGTAGGACCCGATGTCCCAGCGTGCCCAGTCCTCCGGGGTGACGTCATTCACTTCCCATGTCCCGCCTGAGTCTCCGAAATCCCACGTGCCGTCTTCATTGAGGTACAGCATCCTGCTGGAAGGGCTGTTCAGCCAGTCATTGCCCCCCTCATCATAGTAGATCGCCTCCGAATAGATGCGCCAGCGCCCGACCAGCGCTTGGTCAACATTCAGGTTTGCCTCTTGCTTCATTGGCTCTTGTTTCGGGGGCTGCGCCGGCTCTTGCTGGTTCTGCAGCTGTATGCCCAGAATCTCAAACGTGTCCATCGCCTTTTGCATGACGCCGACATAATCTGGGAACGCCGCCTCTTCAGCCGTGTAGGTCAGCACATACGAGATGTCGTCCTTGATGGTCCAGGCCTGCATGACCTTGAGATTTGCCCCTCCGGCTTTGGCGGTATAGACGATCTTGTGCGCGGGATTGCCGTCCAAAGTGGTCGAGCCGCTCTCCCCAACCGCCATGTCTGGAAAAACTCCGCGCAGGGTCTCCAGCGATGCTGTGGTGTAGTCGTCAAGGGAAATCTGCTGGCCGGAGAGGTCATTCATCACCAGGTTGATGTTCTCCTGGAAGGGATCAGAGGAACTGGATTTTGGGGATAGAAAAGACACGATGGTCCCTTCCTGCTCCTTCTGCTGCCAGTCCGCGGCATACCCCATCCGCACGCCATACGCCTTGTCCTCGTACACCAGAAACCCCTGCTCCTTTTTGTCGGAAGAGGTAGATGGGGCGTTTTGACCGGGAGAGGCGCAGCCGGCGGCAAAAGCAAGAAGGACGAGGAGAATGGCAAGCGCATGGCTTTTCTTCATTCATTTCACCTTTTTTGTCATCCTCGGATTTCCTATTATAAAAGCGTTTCCATGGAGTCGGCAAAGAAAATATTGGCCAAAAGAAAAAGAATGCCCCTGCGGGGATTCGAACCCCGGTCACAGGCTGTTTGCACCCGCGCCATGCGGCTGCCGCAAGCCCGTATTCTATCCAGGCTATACTACAGGGGCAGGGATGAAAGGATACAAGGCGTCTTTTTAAAACTACTCACTCGCTCCGCGAGAGGCGGTTAGGCGCGGCCCCATTGCCGCGGGCCGCGCAAGTGTTGGCGCCCGCAATGGGGCGCCTATGGAAGCGCGCCCGTCTTGCGCTGGAGGGCGCGCCTCTCTCTTCCGCCGTAGGCGGCCTCGATGATCTTGGTGGTTTTGGTGGTCTTGACGACCTTGATGAGAAAGCATCCCAGACTATTCAAACTTCTTCAAGCTGACCTGCCCCTTCCGTTTCCCTTCCGAAACCTCCTTGACGTCTTCGCCCACCTGTTTTTTCAGGGAAAGCGCGATCTTCTCGCCGAGCAGGTGCTTCAGGGTGGCGAGATTGGCGGCTTTCACGCCGGCAGCGTCCCGCACGCGGTTGTTGAACAGTATCCTCGCGCGCACCCGTCCGATGCCCTCGAAGCGGAGCAGGGGAAGCAGCTCCTCCCGCGCCCCGTAGCGTAGCCTGAAGCGCAGCGTGGAGATCTCCCGCAGCAGGGAGCGGAACTGCATGATCTTGCAGATTTCCTCGGAGGAATACAGCAGCCAGTCCGCGGTGTTCAGCTTCGCCTGCAGCTCCCCGGGGCGGACGTCGTACTGCTTGAGCAAGAATTCCTCTGTCTTCTCCTCCGACCAGTCCAGCAGCATGAGCCCAGTCTTGACGGAGTTGAGGTATTCCTCGTAGTCCGGGTCGTAGAGCGAGGGCTCCGGCTCCAGGACAGAAGCATGATAGGCAAGGAAGCGCTGCTGCACGCCCTCCATCTCCTTCGCGCGCACCCGGAGCAAAGGCCGCATCTCCTGCGTATGCGAGACCATCTGCAAAAACGAGAACGCGTGCAGCCTCCTGTCCGAGGCGTCCTGCAGCCGGGTGACGAAGGTGTGCGCAGTGAGGGGGTCGATGTACAGCTCCGCCACGCGCTTCCCGAGCAGGGTGGGCCTGATCCTCTGCTCGTCGATCTCGTAGGCGCTGGTGAAATCGTCCTTTCCGGGGAGCACGATGAACTCCCACTCCCCGAGCTGGGCGAGCATCTTCTCCAGCACCATGCCCAGCCGGGGGATGTCGCGGAACTGGTGGGCGTAGAACGTGGAAGAGAAAAAATCAAGCAGCTGCTTCCCGGTGGAGGCGAAGCCGGTGGCGATGAGGGAAAGCACATGGGTGCGCAGCACCGGCTCCACCGCGAGCTTGGAATAGATCTCCTCCGGCTTTCCGCGGATGTAGCGCTCGACGGCCTCTTCTTCCTCCGCCTCTGTCGCGCAGGCGATGATTGCCTCTCCCATCTTGTCGTAGTTCGGCCGCCCGGCCCGGCCGGCCATCTGCAGGTAGTCGAGGACGGGGATCCAGCTCATGCCGTGCTTGCTGAATCTCCGCAAATCCCTGATAATCGAGCGGTAGGCTGGCATGTCAACGCCGTACGCGAGCGTCGGTGTGCAGCAGATGATCGAGACGCCTCCCGTGCGGAACTGCTCCTCGATGAGCTCGCGCTGCTTCTGCGCCAGCCCGGCGTGGTGGAACGCCACTCCTTTTCCCAGGCATCTCGCGAGGCGCTCGCACTGCTTCGTCGGGCTGGACAGCGCGTCAAGCGCCTTCTCCGCAATGTCCTTGTGCCCCTCCGTGCTGCCCTTGAGCGCCTTGGCGATGTCCTCCGCAGCCTTCTCCGCGGATTTCTTCGTGCCGAGGAAGACCAGGCACTGCTTCCCCTTGTCCAGGGTGTCGAGCGCGATGTCAAGGACGGGATTGCCGGTCTGGCTGAGGGTTGAGGAAGCCATGGGGGGA
>Ga0209518_1002297_pt1 | contig 18215 bp, 16 predicted proteins | sample RifGroB1_FD_183993 | JGI IMG/M metagenome (GOLD analysis project Ga0209518, IMG submission 183993) | Groundwater microbial communities from Rifle, Colorado, USA - Groundwater B1 (SPAdes) (version 2) | ecosystem: Environmental > Aquatic > Deep subsurface > Groundwater | place: Rifle, Colorado...
AAACCGGCGCCGGGCGTAGCCACCACTGGCTTGCCAGCGGCTAAATATTCATAAAGTTTCATCGGATTGGTATGGCGATTGAACTCGTTTTGCAAATGCGGAATTATGGCCACATCAAATTCACGCAAATACTGCGGCGTTTCCCGGAATGATTTGCGTCCCAAAAAATGTAGATTAGGCAGTGACTGCAATCTTTCTTTTATTTTTTTTCTTAGCCCTGGCCAAACCCCGCCAATAAGAACAAACGACTTTTGCGGATTAGCTTCCGCCAAATATCGGATCAACTCCACATCTACCCTGTCTTCTTGGATAGTGCCAATATAACCAATGATCGGCCGCGGCAGTTGGGCAATATCCCGACCAGTTAAGCGCGGTGCCTGATTAATTCTTTCAAAATCAACCCCATTGGGTACAAAAATACAGCCTTCAGGCAAATTAAATAACTTAGCCAAGTCAGCGGCCGTCGTGAAAATAAGATCAGCCTTAGTGCGGATGGTTTGATAATTAACCTTTATTCTTTCTTTAACCTTAATGTAGGAAGAATGTTCCAGCCAATTATCCACTGCGTCAAACACTGCCACTTGCTCGCCCACTGAACCAAAATAGCCGACAAAGGTCGGCAGGTACGACCAAAGCACAATATTTTTCAAATTCAGGCGCTTTAGCTCTTGATTCAAGCGGCGATAAAATGCTGTTTCGCTCCAAGCCGACTGGACCGAGGAATAAACCAGCAACTTATGTTTGATTTCATCTGGCCCGCCAGCACCGGGTATGACATAGCCAGTTTTTTCTATTTCATAATTATTGAGGGCTGTAAGTTTATAACCCCAGCCGCGACCCAGCACCTGCCCAGCAGGGCCGGAAAGCACATTCTGGAACCACTGCCTGACAGCTCGCTTATAGGTAAAAGGCAGGTAATCAATAGCCACTATCTTCCGCACCCTGCTATCGGCCAACAAAGTATGCAAAATATGCATATTCCGGTTGGCAATACCGTGCTGCCAATCGGTGTATGAGGACATATTGAACATCACAATATCAATAGTAGAGTTGGGTGCGGGCATAGCTCGGGTTTTGACGTATTGAAGAAAATGGTATACAAAGGAACTACCTAATTATAATTCACCAACACCAAACTACAAAATCAAAGGGTAAAAATGGAAAAGCCTGACAATCTTCTTGAAATCCCTTTTGGGGATAGAACTGTTACTGGTTACTACGAGGACGAAGATCAAAAAAAATTTATAACAACAACAATAATTACACCCAACCAGGACGGGGATATAATAACCCGGGTAGGCGAATGTATAACGTACAACAGCCTCCGCGCCGGCATTATGCCAATTGACGGCGAAACAAAAATTGGCGTGATCAAACGCTTAATAACGCCTATTGAAAATCACCATTTACCTTGTCTAGTGGAAATTGAGGGCTTACCCTCACCTTTACGCCTCTACTTTTTTGTTTCTTCACAAAAAAACCACCAACCAGAGCCAGCTTAAACTTAAACCTGAATAGTCTTCACAATTTAGCTATTCAGGTTTTTTATATACTTATTGAATTTTTCCGCCTGGCCGGCAGTCCTGAATTTCTTAGACTGACTGCGCCCAATAGCAGCTAAGTTTAATTTAGCCTTATCATCTGACAATAACCGCTGCAAGCCAGCGGCTAATTCAGCCGCTGAATTTATAAATATTCCAGCTTCACCCACTGCTTCCGGCACGCCGCCCACCCGACTCGCTATAATTGCCCGGCCGGCGGCCTGAGCTTCCAAATATACAATACCAAAACCTTCAACATCAGTTTTATCAGGCAGGGGTGTTAAGATAAAAATACTACAGAGCTGATACCAGGCGAATTTTTCTTCATCTAAAATTGCTCCTGTAAAAATAACTCTGGATTTCAACCGAGAGCTTTGCTTTGCTAACTGATCTTTGGCTGGACCATCCCCCACTATTACATAAACTAAATTGTTAAATTTTTCTTCTACTTGAGCAATAGCCTCTATTACCCGGGTGATGCCTTTGCGCTCGACTAACCGCGCTACCGTTAAAATTATTATTCTGTTTTCTAATTGGTAGCGTTGCTTAATATCAACAATAACTTCCGGCCGGACAGTTTGCGGGCTAACACTTGGATAAATAACTTCAACCGAACCTGCCCGCGCCCCGGCCGCTACGGCTAATTGGGCGGTAAAATTGCTATTGGCAATAACCCCAGCTGACCGCTTTAAAATCTGACGGCTTAAAAACCTTTTCCAAAAATTACGCTGCGCCAGCTGAATATCCAACCCGTGCAAAAAAACCAGGTACGGCCAGCCAAAGGCCAAACGGGTAAGTAAAAGGGCCGTGCCGGTTGGCAATATTTCCCCGGCTGCTAAAAATTTAATCCCGAGTTTGTTTTTCCAATACGGCACCAGCCATAATAACGGTAGCCACTTGGGCCAGCCTGGCCAGGTCCAGCTGGTTTTAATTACTCGCTCGCCTTGAGCGCCGATAACATTGGTGAGCACTATGGCTTCCGGATAATTATGATGCAAGCCGTAATAATAATTAGCCACGCCTCCCATCCGAGGCGGCCAATCGCTGGTGATTAATAAAAGTTTGGCCATATTATTGAACCGGCTGACGCTTTAAAATAACTCTGGTCAATTCTTTTATTTCCTGCCGGGTTACGCCGCCCAAACCTAAAAGTAAAGCAGTATAAACCACTCCAGCTACCGGCACTACTGCCAAAAAATGAATGTAGTACTTTAGCCACCAGGCCAGGACTAACATTATTAACCCAGCAATCATTATTGCCCCCAGCCGCTGGCTTAAAAATTTATTATCCAATCTTACTAACTGCCGCGCTACCAGCCAACCGGCTGACAACAATACTAAAGTGGAAATTAATGAAGCCGCGGCCGCACCTAGTGGCCCCCAAATCGGAATAAGGATTAAATTCAAAATTAAATTTGAACCGGCGGCTAAGGCTAAATTTCCAGTTTGCCTTAATTGCCGGTCGCAAGCCGGCAGTAACGCACCCACCGGGAAAGTTAAGAACAGGAAAATCAAACTAAATATCAAAATTTGCAGCGGCACAATTGAATCGGTAAAGGCCGGGTAAATTTTACGAATAATCTCTGGTGCCAGGGCAATAATGCCTAAGGCTACCGGCACAGCAATGGCAGTTAAATAAATACAGCCGCGCATAAAAGTAGCGGCTAGCTTTTCCGGGGCCTGCTTAAAATAAGCACTAAACCCAGGGAAGAGCGAGGCCGAAAAAGCCGCCGGAATGAACTGTAGGGCAAAAGTTATTTTATAAGCCACGCTGTATATACCCACGGCTTGATCGCCCGATAACAGTGACAGCAACACGGTATCAAGATAACCGTAAAGGCGCGTTAAAACTGCAGCCAAAGCAAATGGCCAGGTCAATCGAGCAAGAAATTTATAATCAATTACATTCCAATGAGGCTTTAGTTTAATTAGATAGCGCCAGCGTAATTGCCAAAGAGAATAGCCACAATTAACTAAAGCGGCCAAGGCTAGGGCGGCCATAAACCATCTTAAGTCGTGAGTGAAAAAAGATACGGCCAAGCCACCGCCAGCGACCACGGCCTGCATCAAGACTGTGCCGATTGATTCCCAAATTAAATTATGAAAACCGCGAATGGTGCTGTAGGCTGTCAAAGTAAAAGAATCCAAGACCATAACCACGGCCGCAATATAAACCAGCTGGCGCGTTATAAGTGGATAGCCAGTCAACCAAACAAAGGCTGCTGCCAAACCTACGACCACCAGCATCACCGCCAGCTTGAAACCAATTATTAGCCGAGCGTAGCGCTCAGCTGAACCAGGCTCGCGGGCTACTTCCCGGGTTAAAACATTAGCTGAGCCTAAATCAAGTAAAACTGAAAAAATAGTAGTTAAAGATAAGGCAAAAACATACTTGCCGATTGACGCTGGCCCCAACAGGCGCGCCAGGAAAGTAAAGTACAAAAAAGAAATCACCTTTTGAGCAACCAGAGCTAAGGTGAAGTAACTAGTGTTACGCGCTAAAACGGCCGGTTCAGTTGTCATGGGGTTATTATACCAAATAACCGTCTCCCTAGGGGGACGGTTATTTTAAGATTAATTATTTACTTAAGCTGCTTGCTTGGTTGATTGATTTAATACTGGCACGGGCGGACGCGAAGACAGCTGCCGATAAACGCGCGCCCAAGCTAAATAAGTAATAGGCATAGTGACCAATAAGCCCACGCCAAAAGCAATCGCCCCAACCATGTTAATCAAACCAAGTAATAACAAAAATAGGGTAAGCTGTCCTTTAACTCCTTGGGTAGCGTCAGCTGAAAGCTGCAACGCCTCTAACGGCCGAGCGCCCTTATCCACTATAAAAAAAGCAAATAAGCTGTATTTAACACCCCAAACCACACCTGGAATAAGTAGAAGAATCAAGCCAACAAAAATAATCAGCCCATACAGCAAGCTGGCTAATAAGTAGCGCCAAATAAAATTAAAATAACCAAACAAATAAGAAACTGGCGGTTGTATTCCGTCGTTTACTTTTAAGCTTATACCGATTAAACCTAAACCGACAGCCAATTGCAGCACCCAGGCGGCTAAAGTAACCATAAACGATAAGCCATCAGCTACCCCGGTTAAATTTTTGGCAATATAAGTAGGCACGACAAAAACCACTAGCGCTATTGCCATCAGCCCCAGCCAATAACCTAAATCTGATTTAAATTTTTGCCAACCAAACGAAATAGCCTCCCTCTTATTAATTACGACTGGCAACATACAATTAAAAAACTAACGCTTACTAAATTGCGGGGCGCGTCTGGCCTTTTTAAGCCCTGGCTTCTTTCTTTCCTTAACTCGCGAATCGCGGGTTAAAAACCCAGCTGGCCGTAGCTGCTTACGGTAATTCTCATCTAACAATAACAACGCTCTGGCTAAACCATGCCTGACAGCGATGGCCTGCCCGGCCTTGCCGCCGCCGGAAACTTTTACCCTGACATCCACTGATTTTTCTAACCCCAGTAAGGTCAAAGGCTCTTTGGCGCTGTTAATATAATCAGGTAAGGAAAAATATTTAGCTAAATCCTGATCATTAATGGTAATTTGCCCACTGCCTTTAGTCGCCAGCCGAACCCGGGCAATGGCCGTTTTGCGGCGGCCGACTCCAACTACAAAATCTTTACCGATTGAGCGGTGAATTTTTTGTACAGGCGCAGTCGCGGCCACCGGTGTGGCTGCTACTTTTTTAACAGCGCTTTTACTGACACGACGCCTGACTGGCGGTTTGGCTGCAGTTTTTTTGGCAGATGTAACCATAAAATTATTCTGTCCGGCTTTGACTAATAGTTAAGTTGTTCAACAGTACACTGTTAAGCTTATTCTTGGGCAACATTTGCTTAACTATCCGGCGAAAAAGCCGCGCCGGATTTTTAGCAAATTCCTGCCGGAGGCTAGTTTGCCTTAAACCACCCGGGTAACCAGAAAAGTGATAATATTTCTTGGTATCAAGCTTGCTACCGGTAAAACGGACTTTATCAATATTAATAACTTGCACTTCAAGTAACGGCACTTTATTGGCTGCAAATGAAGCCAAGTGTTTGCCGCGAAGCTTAATGGCCGCCTCGCTGGCCACGCGCCCTAGGCTACGCCCAGCAGCATCTATTGTTATCACCGTTGCTTTGCTTTTATTGTGCTGACGCATAAATTAAACAAATTCGATAATTACAACTTTAGCCCGGTCGCCCACTCTGGCGCCTAACTTGGTGATCCGCAAATAACCGCCGCGTCGGTCTTGGTAACGAGGGCCTAGAACCTCAATTAATTTTTTGACTGGACCTTCGGTGGGTAAAAACTTAAGCAATAATCGGCGATTAGCTAAGGTTGGACTTTTGGCTTTAGTGACTAAACGCTCAACATATGATCTGATGGCTTTAGCCTTAGCCTCGGTGGTCTTAATTTTTTCATACAAAACTAAACTCGCGGCCAAATTCTTCAGCAATGACCGCCGCGGACCTATTTTTCTACTTAAGATAGCTCCTTTTTTCCGGTGTCTCATAATCAAATAAATAAGTTCAGTTTTTTATTCAGTCTCTTTCTTGGGGCGACCACGCTTTTTAATTACTTTAGCTTCAACTGATTCAGCGGTGTTGTCGGTAAAATCGTCAGCCGTTTCGGTAATAATCTTTTCTTCACGCCCTGGCTCACCAATAACGACCTTAAAATGGTCAATTATAATTTTACTGGCTTCCTTAACAGCCTGCAGGGGCGTTAAACCGCCATCAGTCTCAACATCTAGAGTTAATTTTTCATAATTGGTTATTTGTCCAACCCGAACATTATCAACTGTGTAGCCAACTCTTTTTACTGGAGTATAAATTGCATCTACGGCAATTACGCCAATATCAAGCTTTTCTTTATCGCGCGCCTCCACCGGTATATAGCCTCGGCCCTGCTGAACGATTAATTCCATGTCAATACTGGCCTTTTTATCGGTTAGTGTCATTAAATGCAAATCGGGATTTAAAACCTTAACATCGCTGGTTACCTGCAGATCGCCAGCTGTAACCTTCTTTTCTCCGGTAACTTTAAGATTAATTTTAACAGGCTCAGCGGAAAAAACCTTAAGACGAACTTGCTTAATATTAAGTAAAATATCAACTACATCCTCTACCACTCCGGGTAAAGAAGAAAATTCGTGATCAACGCCGTTGATCTTAATAGCGGTGACCGCCGCACCTGGTAAAGACGACAATAATACACGCCTTAGGGCGTTGCCCAGTGTAGTGCCGTATCCGGGATAACATGGCTCAATAACTATCCTGGCCCGAGCACCTGCCAGCTCTTCGCTGGTAATATTTTGCGGCAATGGTATTTGCTCCATAAAATAATTGGATTAAATATCCTAAAACTAACGTGAATAAAACTCAATGATTAATTTTATATCAAATGGCGGCTTGATTTGTTCCGGCAGGGGGCGAGCCACCAACTGGCCTTTGATATCTTTGGCATCAATTTGCAGCCAATCATAATTTACCGGCTGTTTACCCCAAACTTTAGCGATATTCTGCCAATAAGGTTTTTTTAAAAAGTTTTGATTAACACTCACCACTTGCCCTGGCCTGACTTGATAAGACGGAATATCCACTCTTTTGCCATCTACTAAAATATGACCGTGATTAACCAATTGCCTGGCGCCAGCTCTGGTTTTGGCAAAGCCTAAGCGATAAACAATATTATCCAACCGAGTTTCCAACAACTGCAGTAAGATCACGTCATTGGCCCCGCGCTGACGAATAGCCTCTTGGTAATAGCGCCTGAATTGTCGTTCCAAGATGCCATAAAGCCACCTGGCTTTTTGCTTTTCCCGCAGCTGCAAGCCATAACCAGTGAGCTTAGGGCGGCCTTTGGGTCCGTGGACCCCAGGCGGATAATTGCGCTTAACCACCGGACACTTATCCGAAGTGCACATGCGCTCGCCGACGCGGCGGCATAAACTGTGTTTTGGTCCTAAATATCTAGCCATAAATTATATCTTTAAACGCGACGTGGCCGAGGTGGACGGCAGCCATTATGCGGTGAAGGGGTGATATCTCTAATGGAAACTAAATTCAAACCATTAGCATAAAGAGCCCTAATGGCGGCTTCGCGGCCAACGCCAACACCTTTAATTAAAACTTCAACTTCCTTTAAGCCGTAATCGCGCACTTTTTCTAAAGCCGTCCTTACAACTATGCCGGCGGCATAAGGCGTTGATTTTTTCGGCCCCTTAAAACCAACTTGGCCGGCAGAACAATTAACTAAAACATTTCCAGTTTGGTCAGTTAAAGTAATGATGGTGTTATTGTAAGTAGCCAAAATATGCGCCTGGCCGCGGGTCACTAAACGCTTTTTCTTGCTGCGGCGTTTGCGCGCAGGCGCTGATGTTTCAGCCGCCTCGGTGCTCGCCTTAGTCTCTTCGCTAACTGGTTTTTTTTCTTCTGCTTTCATAAATTAAGTTTTTTGTGCCGCCGGCTTACGTCCGCTACCCATAGTCTTGCGCACATTACCCCGCACAGTGCGGGTATTAGTCTTAGTACGCTGGCCTCTGGATGGGAGTTTTTTGGCATGCCTATCACCCCGGTAAGCACCAATTTCTTTAAGACGCTTGATATTTATCATCACCTCACGGCGTAAATCGCCTTCAACTCGGTAATTTTTTTCAATATAATCGCGTAATCTGTTAACTTGCTCCTCGGTGAGATCATCAGTTCTGATATTGGGATCAATCTTGGTAACTTCTAAAATTTTCTGAGATAAAGGCAAGCCAATACCATAAAGATAGCCGAGAGCAATCTCAACTCTTTTATTCTTTGGTAAATTTACACCGGCAATACGAGCCATAAAATTATCCTTGTCTTTGCTTATGCTTAGGCGTTGAACAAATAACTAAAAGCTTTTTACCGCGTCTGATAACGCGGCACTTGGCACATATCTTTTTTACGGAAGCGCGAACTTTCATAACATTTAAAAACGATAAGTAATTCTACCCTTGCTTAAATCATAAGGGGTCATTTCCACTTTAACCCTGTCGCCCGGCAATAATCTGATTTTGAACATTCTCATTTTGCCGGAAAGGTGAGCTAGGATCTCGTGGCCATTATCCAGTTTCACTTTAAAATTAGCTGAGGGCAGAAGTTCCTCCACCACGCCTTCAACTTCCAAAAAGCCCTTGGAGTTGCTCTGAATATTTGATTGTAGAGACGAATCAGTTGCCGAATCCATGTAGGCGTATCACTATAGCTAAATAGAGCTTTATGACAACAAATAAAATGCCAAATCTTGAAGTTGTCTATTCAAGATTTAAGGCTAAGCCTACTTTATTTAGACCCTTTTATGCACTTCAAAAAGGCTGTTAATTTGAAAATAAGCGCTACTCTAGTATAGAAGTTTTCTAATTTGTGTCAAGGGTGAACCTAATATTAGATTGGTCTTTTGGTATTTTTTGGCTAATATTAGAGAAAAAAAACGGATATAACCTTACTTCAACCTTATCCACACCAGGTTTATCAGATAAAATTTGTGTAACTTCCTTAATAGGCCTGCCAGCAATTTCCTGTGACCAGTAATGGAGCGGCAACTGGCTGTAAAACTGCCCGTGGGCGGTTAAATTACTAAAAAATAAACGACCAGAAGAGCCTACACTCCAATCGCCTTCTTCAACTTTCACCGACTCAGGTAACAGCGTCGCCTGCTCGCCAGCTAATTTAGCTAAGGCAGATATTACTACTGAATTAAGATCGGCTTGGGAAAAAACCAAACTAGTACCTTTGATATTTCTAACAAAATAATTTTGCCTAGCTAAGATATTACCATCCTCACCAACAGCCATGATTCTGCCTGGTATTACCCGAGTAGCTGGATTAGTTGAACTAATATCTAAATCAACTTTGATTTGAAATTCACCGGTTAAATTGTGGATATCAGGTTTAATTAATACTTTGGCAATTGGCCAAATTTTAAAAAATAAACTAACGGCTAAACCTATAACCACAATGATAAATAAAAAAATCAGGCGTCGGCCTGGCCGGGTAGCACGCACCGAGTGGGTGGCAATAACGCGTCTGGGTTGACTTACCTTGTCTGACACAAATTTTTTAAAACGATCAACTAACCGCCGCCTTAATACGTCTAATGCCCGCGGCCACCGCTTCCTCTTTTAAAATTTTAAATTGGCCAATCACGCCAGTATGTTCCACATGCGGCCCACCGCAAAATTCCCGGCTGATAACTTCACCGTTCTTTGGATCCATTACTGTATAAACCGAAACTGTTTCCGCATATTTTTCGCCAAAGACGCCGATGGCATTAAGTTGTTTTGCTTCTGCCAACGGCATAATTTCTTTTTTAACAGTTAAATCGCGCCCTATCCAACTATTAACCAACTCCTCAACTTTAGATTTTTGTTCATCAGTCATTTTTTCCGAATGAGTAAAATCAAATCTCGTTCGTTCCTTTGTTATATTACTGCCTTTCTGCCAAACATTCTCCCCTAGCACTTGCCGCAAGGCCGCGTTCATTAAATGGGTAGCGGTATGCAAACGAACAACCTCATCAGTATGATCAGCCAACCCGCCTTTAAAGGTGCCGGCCGAGGCAGTACGGGATAATTCTTGATGTTTGGTCATCTCTTTAGCAAACCCCTTTATATCAACACTCATACCTTTCTCTCTAGCCATCTCCACTGTAAGCTCAATAGGAAAACCGTAAGTGGAAAACAAATCAAATGCAACATAACCAGGTAGAACCCATCCTGTATCAGATGATGGCTTTTTGTCACTTTCCCATTGCGTAATTATTCTATATTTTTTATCAAACTCGGCCTGCCCGCGATTTATAGTTCTATCAAATTTCATTTCTTCTACTACTAGCTCTTCAACTATAAGGTCACGATTATTATCAAGTTCGGGATAGATATTTTTGTAAATATCTATTACCGCCTCAGCTATTAGTGCCGTAAAATGTGATGGGAATCCAATCCTTTTGCCGTATCTAACCGCTCTTCTAATGAGACGACGCAAAACATAACCCCTACCAAGATTAGAAGGCACAACGCCGTCTATAATAATAAACACTGCTGCCTTAATATGATCAGCTATAATTCTAAATTCTTTTGGATAATCTAAATAATTTTTTCCTGATAAATGATGAATTCTATCAAGTATGGGAGAAAATATGTCGGTCTCATAAACAGACTTTAACCCATTCAATGCAACCAATGTTCTTTCTAAGCCCATACCAGTATCTACGTTCTTCTGCTGCAACGGCTCATATTTACCTTCAGCCGTTTTATTGTATTGCATGAAGACATCATTCCAGATCTCAAACCAGCGCTTATCTGCTGGATCAAACACCATTGGTGCCGGCTCGCTCCCGGTCCAATAGAACATCTCCGTATCTGGGCCGCACGGGCCGGTCAGGCCTGCCGGACCCCACCAATTATCTGCCTTGCCTAAAAAGGCAATCCGTTCTTTTGGAATTCCTAAACTTTGCCACAGTTCAGCAGATTCATTATCTTGAGACGCATCCTTATCGTCGGCAAAACAAGTTACTGCTAGCTTGGCTGTTGGTAATCCCAGCCAATTTTTATCTGTTAAAAATTCATAGCTCCAGCCAATCGCCTCTGATTTAAAATAATCACCCAGCGACCAGTTACCTAGCATTTCAAAAAAAGTCAGGTGAGTATCATCGCCTACTTCTTCAATATCCCCTGTCCGAATACATTTTTGGGCTGAAACCAAACGTTTACCAGCGTGATGCTCTTCACCTAAAAGATAAGGCACCAACGGATGCATGCCAGCCGTGGTGAAAAGGACTGTCGGGTCATTAGCCGGCACCAGTGAAGCTGACGGAATAACTTTATGACCTTTGCTAGCAAAAAATTCTAAAAACTTTTGCCTGAGTTCTAACGATGTCATACGCGGCTAATCTTACCAAGAAAATTTGGTTTTTTCAACTTTATCAATCACCGCTCCCCCAAGCACCACTAGCCCGGCTCGCGTCTTTTTATAAATCACGGCAGATTGCCCAGGTGTGATAGCGCGTTGCGGTTTATGAAATATTATCTTAAGACCATTACCAAATTTCATGACTTTAGCAGTAAATACTGGATGGCGGTACCGATGCCTGACTAATAAAATAGCTGGTAATTTAGCTGGTTCATTAATCCAATGTGGTTGAGCTGTTAAACAAGTGCGCGCCATAATAAATTTTTGCTCTGTCAACGTGCCGACAATGAGCTTATTTTGTTTCATATTACGGCCGACCACATACCAGGGCCCGCCGCCTAATCCTAAACCAGACCTCTGGCCAATAGTATAAAAATACAACCCCTGATGTTTCCCCAAAACTTTGCCTTTAGTATTAACTATTGAGCCTGGTTTTTCCGGTAAGCGAGTACGTAAGTAATCAGCTATTTTTACCTCTCCGACAAAACAAATACCAACGCTGTCTTGCTTGCCGGCTACGGGTAAGTGCAAACGTTGGGCTAATTGCCTGACTTCGGGCTTAGTCATCTCACCAACCGGAAACAATAAATGCTGCAACTGTTTTTGCGTTAAGGTGTAAAGAAAATACGACTGGTCTTTATTAGGATCAGAGCCAGCTAATAAATTCCAATTATCTTTACGCATAACGCTTATCTCTTTGCTCTTCCTAGCATAATGGCCGGTGGCGATAAAATCAGCACCTTCCTTTGAAGCTCTTTTTAGAAATAACGGGATTTTGACATATTGATTACAGCGCACATCAGGGTTAGGTGTGCGGCCGCGCTTATATTCTCGGAAAAAATAATCTATAACAAAACGCTGGTATTGCTTTTCAAAATCCCAAACGGCAAATGGAATTTTTAATTTACGCGCTACCCGAGCGGCATCATCCCGTTCCCGCACCCAATTGCACTCCCCGGCCAGGTTCTCATGCGTGCCCGTAAAATTCTTCATAAAAACAGCCCTAACATCAAACCCTTGTTTTTTCAATAAGTACGCGGAGACGGCGGAATCAACCCCACCGGAAAGCGCCATAATAACTTTCTGTTTGGACATATACTTCATCACTCTAGCAAAAACCACCGCCTTGAACAAAGCACGGTGGTTTTATAAATAATATACGACTACTCCACTAATTCAGCTATCGCTAAAAAGCGCTTTAAAGCTGTGCCTACTGGATAAGAAGTCTGAACAGTCAATAATTTCTTCTGATATTTATATTGCGATAAATACTTAGTTTCATTGGGCAATGCAATGGCTGTGCTGGTAACTTTATAAGTATAAACCTTGCCAGCACTATCAGTTAATTTAATTTCACTGCCAATCTTGATATTTGGTAACTTGGCAAATATCGTTTTATAACTGCCCTTAGCCCAGCGATAATCAGACGAATGGCCAAAAACATACATATTGCCTAGTTGCCCGGGCAGAGCCGTGCCTGGATACTGCACCACGCCCTGCTGCAAACCTAATTGAAAGGTCTTTTCCGTGCGGTCGCTAACATATACTATTGGGACAGAAATTTTAAGACTAGGAATACTTAAACTACCCGCTACCCAAAATGTTGAGGTCTTAGTCTTGGTAGTAGTGGCTGCTTGGGCTTGATTGGTCAATTCACTTACCGGCGGCACGTCCTCACCCACCGCCTCAGCCACTTCTGAAGAAATACCATCTGGCAAAGTTGTTATTTCTGCGACTTCTGCTGGTGTAGTTATAACTTGGTTATTTTCTGAAAAATGATATTTATACGGCAAAACAAACTTAGGATTAGTAGCAATTAATCCAGCGGCCACAATACCTAAACTAAATAAGACGGGTTTTAACCAACGGCGCATAATACCAATATTAAACCATGAGTTAGCACGACCTGGCAAAGGTTTTTGTTTAACTACGAAATTAACCCCCTGATACTCTTGAATCATAAGTTAATGGGATGAGTTCAATCCTTGTCCAAATTAATGAGTAAATTTGGCAAAGTGCATTGATAACGCTTTTGAATAACGGCGTTTAAGCCAAGGGTAAGCGGCTAACCCTGGAATTATAACCAATTGTGCTAAGTCAAACGGGAAACCAGTACGAGGTAATTCTGTGGAAGCACCTAAAACAGATGGTGAAGGAATATAGCATCCTGCAAATGCACTGGTATCAATACCTTTTATCTCTTGGCCAACGCTTATCTGCCTAATTTCTGCATTGGTCATGTTTTTAGCCAACGAAGCTATAACATTATAAGCATTAGTTGAATCGCTGGGGATGTAATAGCGTTTACCATCAAGGGGCGAAACATACCAAACCTGGCCAGCTTCTTCTATTTGCATGAAGAAACGACCTTTTTGTTCATTAGCAAAAGTTTGATCAGTCACTGCTTTATCAGCACCTAATGGATTATAACCATTTTGCAGCTCAACATAATCAGTAAAGCCATCAGAATCAGTATCAGCCGCGATTGCATTGGTACCAATAGCTTCCTCATACAAATCAGGCAAATTATCTCCATCAGTATCTGTACCTGCTATGTTCTGGCTTAATCCTAATGGAATCTTAGTCAAATTATCATTAGTAATGCCATCAGCAAATGACTTCACAACAGTCATGGTATTGGGCGCACCTGGAATATAATATTTTAATCCAGAAGAATAATGCACATACCATATCTGCCCTTGGGCTTCAGACTGGATTAATAATTTACCTTTAGCTGAATTAATTACTGACTGATTGGGCGAAGTTACTAGTTCAGACTCAGCTGTAACTAAATTGGTACAACTTAAGACTTGGCCTGGCGGAGTGCAGTTTGAGGTAGTAGCTTGGCGAATTTCTATACTACCCGTAGCACGCTGGAATTTAATATAAACTGTTTGCCCGTCACCAGCTGGTATAGCCCAAGGAATACTAGCAACTGGACTAATAATTGTAGCTGCATCAAAAGCAATGTTTTGACTAATGCTTATAGCATTTACATCAGAGCCGTAAGTGAATGAAAGTGTTGCATTAGGACCACAAGTAATAGTGGCATTAACCGGGCTGGGATTAGGGTTACAGGAAGCGCCCGTGCAGCCACCACCGCCACCACCACCTCCCCCTCCTCCACCACCGCTCGGGTCATTATTGGTTATGGTACAGGTTTTAGTTTCGCCAGCGGCGATTGTACCGGAACATTCAGCCGACCGGGATTTAGTGTAGTTAAAACTATCAGCTTCATCCACGTTATAATCACCCGGATCAACTGAAATTGTGACACCAGGAGCCTCAACACCTGCAAAGGAAGTTTGCGATGGATTTTGTGCGGTCACACTCATAGTGAAATCACCAGCTGATTTACTACCAGTGCCGCTATCATTGATAACATGTTTAATTACAATGAGAGTACCTTTATCTGGGTCATCATTAGTAATAGTGCAAGTCTTTATCTCTTGGGCAGCAATGGTACCAGAACAATCAGCTGACTTGGTTTTGGTGTAGCCTAAAGTATCAACTTCCTCAATTACATAATCACCTGGATCAACATCCACCATTACTCCTGGGGCATCTTGCCCAGCGTAGATATTTTGGAAATTGTTGGCCGCCTGCACTAAGATACTGAAATCATTTGCTACCTTAGTCCAGCCGTTATCATTAATTACCTTCTTAATTATTACTAGTTTGCCCTTAGGGGGAGGCGGAGGTGGAATATCATCATTGGTGATAGTGCAAGTTTTGGTCTCACCCGCAGCAATTACACCAGTACAGTCACCAGTCATAGTCATAGTATAGGCTGGGTCCTGGTCCTCAGTGACATTGAAATCACCTACTGGAACTTGGGTTTGTACACCCGGAGCTTCTGCTCCTGGAAAAGAAGTATTAAGGCTGCCAGTTCCTGCTTCAAGATGCATGGTGAAATCTGGTGAGTTCTTAGTACCACCATCATCATTTGATACGTGCTTAATAACAATTATATAAGCTGGATCAGGTGGTGGTGGTACTGGATCATCATTCGTCACGGTGCAGGTCATAGTTTCCCCAACAGCGATAGTGCCCTGGCAATTATCATAGCTTACGCTGTAACCTAAACTATTTTGCTCAACTACCAGATAACCCCCTGGCTCAACACTAAATTCGGTCCCAGTTTCATTACCAGGAATAGTTTGCTGGAAATTACCAGCCGCGGTTACATCAATGTTAAAGTCTGCCGCTACTTTTATGCCGCCGTTATCATTAATAACATGCTTTATTACAATCAACTTTGATTCCTCGGGTGGAATATCATCATTAGTCACAGTACAAGTTTTAGATTCGCCATGCGCGATCGTACCCGTACAATCAGCTGATAAGGTCATGGCATAACCTGGATCCTGAATTTCGGAAACGCTGTAATCTCCTGGCTCTATTGTCACATTAGTGCCAGTCGGTGAACCAGGGAAACTAGCTGGATTAGGATTAATGCCTGTTACCTGCATGGTAAAATCAGCTGGTTGTTTAGTACCGCCATCATCATTGAAAACAATTTTCTTAACAATTAATTCTGCTTGGCAGGCAATATCAACAATTGTATGAACCGTGTTAGACAATACCCACTCCCAGCCTAATTCTTGAGCAGTCACCCGGGCAGTATTTGGAATATCAAACAAGCCACAACCAGTAATTTCATTAACGGTTGCTTGCCAGGAAATTTCACCCACTTCGCCCGGCGTCAACTCATGGGCATTCCAGCGAAGCATTGATTCAAAAAACACAGGATATGAACCATAGCCCGCACTAATATTTGGTGTATGATTCTCACTCACATAAGTCAGGCGTGGATCAACCATATCCTGAACTTTAACACCGCCGCCAGTACAAACTCCGGTACCGGTATTTTCCACGCGTAGGCTATATGTAAGCAAATCTCCTGAATTAGCTATTTGTTTATCTACCTGCTTGGTTATTTCCAGTTCACAATAAATGGATTCATTATCGTCATTAGTCACGGTGCAAGTTTTTGATTCGCCATGTGCGATCGTACCAGCACAATCAGCTGACAAAGTTTTATCATAACCAGCTACTGATTGCTCATCTACACTGTAAACCCCGGGTTCAACAGTTACACTGGTGCCGGTTTCACTGCCAGGAAATGAGCCTTGAGATGGATTTACTGCTGTAACTAGCATAGTAAAATCATCAGCTTCGGCTTGTCCGCCATTATCATTTATAACGTGCTTTTTAACAATAATTTCTGCCTGACACGCAATATCAACTACCGTATGCACGGTATTGGACAAGACCCATTGCCAATTTAATTGCGTAGCGGTTATGCGGGCAGTGTTCGGCATATCATATAGTCCGCAACCAGTAATCGGCTTGACGCTGGCGGTCCAGGTTATTTGTCCTGTTTCACCAGGTGTAAGTTCATGTGCGTTCCAGCGAAGCATTGAACCATCAAACACTGGATCATTGCCATAGCCCGGATCAATATTGGAGCTATGGGTTTCATTGATATAATCTAGCATCGGAAAAACCTCGTCCTGAACTTTAACACCGCCGCCAGTACAATTAGCCGTACCTACGTTAGTAAAGTTTAGAGTGTAAGTTAAAATATCGTCTGGATTAGCTATTATTTTATCTACTGACTTAATAATTTCCAATTCACAAAAATTTGTCGGATTATCATTATTAATTATAGTACAATACTTAGTCTCGCCAGCATTGATTGTGCCGGTACAACTAGAAGTTCGTGATTTGGTGTAGCCAGCAATTAAAATTTCATCAGCTTCATAATTACCAGGATCAACTATTATAGTTGTACCTGAAGAGTTACCAAGGAAAGTTGACAGCGACGGATTAACTGCTGATACGGTCATGGTAAAATCAGCTGGTTGTTTAGTACCACCGTTATCATTCACCACCTTTTTCTTTACAATCAAAATTCCTTTGTCAGTTAAACAGGTGCTGACTGTAACTGCTGTATTCACATTTTCAATCCTGCTGGCCATAGTTGTTAATTCAGCCTCAGTGACAGGTGGCACTTGCTGTAACATGGCATCAGCTTGACTGGCTAATTGATTTAAAGTAATAACATCACCCGGAACATAACCACTACCAGCACCAATGGCAATATTGAATTTCAAAGCTAATAACTGTCCACGGACTTTATTAGCTGGAGAATCAGCATAATTATTAAAAACATCATCACCTTCAACAGTAGTATTTATCACCATGCCTCCCAAAGTTTGCGGTAAAATCCACTCGCTTTGGTGAGTTTTCCAATACCCCATTGACCAAACATTTAATGTTTGACAGCCTGTGGCTGAAGCTGGAAAACTGAAAGTAAAGGCCAAGGACTGAACTACTAAAGCCAAAATAGCAAAAATGCTAAATGGCACCGAAATCGTCTTAAGGTGACGAAAACCTTTATTAGAATGATACATATAATTTATTTGCAATTGCCAGCTAGTGTATTCATACCACTAGTTAGCCTACTATATAAAATTGGCTAATAGCCTTAAAAAATATTAAGTTAACATATGACATTATCACAAATATATAATCTTGTCAAGGGCTATATATTAACAACTTTAAACAACCGCACCTTAGCACTTTTGACTTAAAAATAAAAGGACCCTGGCTCTTGAGCCAAGGTCCTGGGAATTAACCTTTAAATTATTGACAATATCACCGCCAAAGCCAGAACAAATACTGTATGGCCAATAATTGATACTTTTTGGATGCGGAC
>Ga0209518_1002298_pt1 | contig 18210 bp, 32 predicted proteins | sample RifGroB1_FD_183993 | JGI IMG/M metagenome (GOLD analysis project Ga0209518, IMG submission 183993) | Groundwater microbial communities from Rifle, Colorado, USA - Groundwater B1 (SPAdes) (version 2) | ecosystem: Environmental > Aquatic > Deep subsurface > Groundwater | place: Rifle, Colorado...
TATATTCTAGATGGCACTCAAAATATCGCATATAAATCTATTACAGCTGAGAGTATTAAAACAACTGTGATAAATATTGGTGAATGGAGTGGCACTGTAGACGATGTTGATGACGGTTCGACTTATTATAGAACGACTGCGAATCAAAAAAATGGAGGTGGCTATGCTTTCTCAGGATTAGATTCTTCAGGTAATATTAAAATTCCAGTTGATAGCACGAAGATGTCTTCAGGCTCAGCACCTTCAACTGGCATTTTTATCGATTCAACTGGGATATATGGGAGATACGGAGGTGTCAATAAATTTAGTATGCTTACTGCATCGGGTAGTGCTACATTTTCGGGTACTATTTCTGCATCAATTATTACTGGTACGACATTAACTACTGCGACAAGTGGGCAGAGAACAGAATTGACATCGACTTTGATGAATTTTTATAATTCAAGCGGTTCTCTTCTAGGCTCTGTATACGCAGGCACAGGGTTGTCAACGAGTGGTTTATTAATAACAACAGCAGGATTGTCATCTAATATAATGTTAGATACTTCTTCAAATATCTCAATAGGAATAGCAAACAGTTTAAAATATTTATTTACTTCAACATATTTTGTACCAAATACATCAAATAGTATTGATCTCGGTGCTGTTGGTGCGACTTGGAAAGATTTACATATCGCAGGTGTGCACAAATATCAAGGTACTGCGCAACCTCTTGTATATTGGGGGCAAGTCAGTGGCACAACGATGTCGCCAGATAACACACCCGGTTGGACTGTTGCTAATCCAAGCACAGGAAAATATACTATTACTCATTCGCTTAGTCATACTAACTACGCAATAATAGCAATTCCAGTAGTCGGTGCGGGTTTTGCATATGCTGCTAAAATTGAAGAAATCACAACAACTACTGCAAAGATAACTATTTTCGATGATACTGGTATAGCCCGAGCTAGTGATTTTATGTTTATTTTGACAGAAGGTACATAATAGTTACAAAATAAATATAACAGAATATAATAAATATATGCAAAACATACAAGAACGAAAGAAAACATTAGAAACATTGCTTCAACAAAGATTAGCACAGATACAGCAAATTGATGCTCAAAAGAATGAGATAATTACAGATGCTGTAAAAATTCAAGGAAAGCTTGATCTTTTAAAAGAACTTGAGCATGAAACAGAAGTAAAACCCGAAACAAAAATATAACAATGGATAAATGCGACACAATTGAAAAACAAGTCGATTATTTGCGGAAAGACGTAGATGCTTTCAAAACAGCATATATCAAAAATGGAAAAGAATTAGTTCGCATGGCTGTTATTCTTGAAAGAGTTGAAAAACTTTTAGAAGAAGAGCATGGATTAGATGCTGAACAAGAAAATAAGATTCGAGAATTAACTGAAAAGCTGCCAATATTAGATACTCTTATTACCCAAAACAATAAGATGTATCAAGTCTTTGAAAGAAGCAGTTGGATTTCTAAAATAGTTTGGACTGTGATAACATCAGGAGGTGCTATTACAGCATTTGAAATTTTTAAATCATTTTTAAAATAATTTATGCAAAGAACATTTGAAAGAATTTTCGTGCACACGACAGATGCTTCATATACTAAAGTGAATCCGCAATTTTTTGCCGTGAATAGATGGCATAAAGACAGATTTGGTGACTATTTTAATGAAGAAACAAAAGAACATGTTGCTCCGTCAAGTTTGGGATATCATGGTGGTTATACAATTCTTATAGAACCGAATGGACAGGAATTTCGTTATCGTGAAGATTGGGAAGAAACTATGGCTGTGCAAAGTTGGAATAGACGAAGTTTGAGCGTTGCATTAGCGTTTGATGGTGATATTGAAATGCCCACCGTTGGACATATTTCAACTTTGAAAACAAGACTTTTAAAATGGTGTGAAAAATATAAAATATCATCGAATCAAGTTTATTTCGTCGGACCGCATCGACTAGAAGCGATTGACAAAACTTGTTATGGGTCACTTCTTCCAGATGATTGGGCTGTGAAACTTCTCAATCCCGTCAAAAAAGATGATGAAAGTCAAAAAAAGAAAGACAACACTGAAGCTCAAAAAGTAGCATTAGATTCCCTTCAAACTCTTCTTCTTCGATTAAAAATTCAGATAGGATTGTATATTGAATCGGTGAATAAGAGAAACAAAGGTCGTTAGATTATCAAATAAAAGTAATAACAATATGGATTTTATCATTCCACTTCAGCTTGCAATGATTCCGATTTTGATTGGAGTTGTTGAAGTCATAAAAAAGTTAGGTGTTCCGAAAAGATTTGTTCCGTTAGCAAGCATTATCTTGGGCATCGGTATTTCATTTATTGTCCCAGGAGTTATAAGTATGTTTGTAGCAGTGATAGGTGGCGCAGTAATTGGTTTGAGCGCAGTCGGCTTATATTCCGGCACACGAGCTACTGTTGGCAGATAGTTTGTTAGAAATGCCATCTCAATTATGAGGTGGCTTTTCTATTTACTTTTTCTTTGAAATATGGTATAATAGTAATAAGTTAATAACGATATGATGCGCAGCACAATCTGTCTAATATAACAGTTGTTATTATAGACAACGGACGAGTCGAAGAACAGAATTACTTATGTTAGAAACTATTAAATACATATTATTTTCTGCAATAGCTTTTACGACAACGATATCTTCGAGTACGACGACATACACATATATTGCAAAAAATACACAAAGCACGTCAACACCGATATTGCAAATAATCGAGATACCTACGACATTAGCTGACAAAAGGATTTCTGAAAAAATATTCATATACTCAAAAGAATATGATGTTGATGTGTTATTGGCTCTTAATGTAGCATGTGCAGAAAGCTGTACTCGAACGAAAGAAGGTGACATATTTTTCAATCCAAGAGCAAAAAACCCTAACTCGACAGCGTCAGGAATATTTCAATTTATCAACGGAACATGGAATTCAATGTGTGAAGGAGACGTATTCAATGAAGATGATAACATCAAATGTGGAGTAAAAGTGTTATCTTCTAGCAATGGTTTACTACATTGGGAAGCTTCACGAAAAGATGGTTTCGGAGGCGGATGGGAAAAAAAGCCTTACGAAAAATTTAATGTATTGAATTAAACAAATGGTACTCAAAAAATGTTTAGCATGCTCAAATGAATTAACACGATACAAACAATTTTTTTGCAAGAATAAATGTCAAAGAGAATATAACAATTACAAAAAAGGAAAGAAAAAAATTGATGAGATGTTTAAAGATTTAAGAAAAGAAGGTAGAAAAAAAGGATTTAGAAAAAGCAGATGAGTCATTTTAGTTTTGAATATTAATTAAAAATTAAAATGACTTATATTGTTTATATAAGTCAATCATAGTAACAGGAATACTGATAATCTTCCTGTTAATTTGCAGCAAAATACCCGTCCCCGATATTTCGGGCCTAACGGGTATTTTGTTTGACTATTCGTCTACTTCTTCGCTTTCTTCTTTGTCTTCTTCGATGAAATCGTTGATGTTGCCTTCTTCAATGTCTTCTTCGTTTGTAGTTTCTTTAATGTCTTTTGCATCTTTTTGTGTATCTTCTTGCAATGGCTGCTCAGAAGTATTTTCTTTATTTTCGTCTGCCATATTTTTACGAAATTAATTTTAAAAATTGTGATTGCATTTTTTCTTCAAGCAATCTTGCATTCGGTATGACACAGTGTCCGCCTATCGACCTGGACGGGGGTGTCAATATTGGACGGATAACATTCGGTTTGAATTTTTTATAACCTTCATTGTATACTAGATTGAATTTAGTAACAGCATCTTTGAAAGAAATATTCATTTCATCACATATTCTTTTCATTTCTCTGTGCCAGACGATACAAAGACCATAATATGCTGTGCTCAAAAGTTTTCCAAGCTCACTTGCTTCTGGAGATTCAAGTTTCACACATAGCACATTTGATAATTCTTGTGTTGTTAATCTAAATGATTCAACATCTTTTGTTCCGACGAATTTATCAAAGTACAAAATAGATTCTTCAAGTTCTGGATGTTGACCTTGCACGGGTGAATGCACAACAGAAATATTCAATGCTTCGAGTATTTTTGTTGTTGTACCAATTTGCACTGTTGAATGTATGATAACTAATTCAGCTTTTGTCTTTTTTGCATATTCTATTACATATTTTTCAAATTCAGAAGAATATGTAAAACAGATATGAAGAGTTTTGCAGGGAATTTCTAGAGCAATATTGAAATCAGAATCTTTGATGTCAATAACTTTAGTAATTAACGAATCTTGTCTTTTTTGTAAAACTCTAAATATCGCACTTCCAATTTCGCCATTTCCAATTACTAATGAGTCGATCATTCTATTGTTTTGTCAATGTTTTTTCTTTTCTTCCGACATACGGTGCATCAATTTTCATTGTCGCACGAACTTTATTGTCAAATGCAACGATTCTTAATAAATTGCGAATTGATCTAGCAGTCTCGCCTTCCTTTCCAATTATTTTTGGAACGTCTTCTTGTGCAACTGAAACTGTATACAAAACACCCATTTCATCGACAGTTCGAACAATCTTTACATCGTTCGGCTTTGATGCTAACTTTTTGATAATAAGTTCGAGAAAATCTTTCTCGGGATAAATCTCATTCATATTCGATATTTCTAACTATTAATAATAGATATTCATACGACAATGACTATCTTTATTCATATTGTACTATGTAAATACAAAATTGTAAATGTGAAAGAATCATATTGATTCTATTCACATGCGTGAAAGTATACACAACGAATGTATAAATCCATATCAGTGATAGTCTGATTCACTAGACATCAACGCAGAAGCTTCAGATATCAATCTCGTTGACAATTGAAGTTAACTTTGCACAGAAACTAATAATTCTAATTTTTTGGTTGTTCGCAATATTCAGTTTGCTCTTTGGGGAATGCTTTTGGAGTTGAAATTATTGCTTGTCGATGAGTGAAATCAATACCTATCTTTTCGAGTTGCTCTCTTGTGTTATAGAAAATTTCAAATGTCGAATCAGGATTTTCTTTTCTATCAAAGTCAACCAAACTGACAGTATCTGAATGAATTTGACCCCAGCCCGTTCCAATTTGATTTTCTCCATGCATGCTATATGAGCACGTTGTCGAGTTCGCACCATACCAATATGGATAATATGGTTGTCTGGGATATGTCGGAATGACATAAGGTATCGGAATATATTCTTTTACGATTGTTGGTTGATGTTTCTCTTTTTCAACAAAAACAGCTAATCCAATTACACCTAGATTATTTCCTTTGTTCATTCTTTTTCTGTATGAGTCGTCTGGCGCAGAAAAGAAAAATTGAGCTATTTCATTGTCATTCATTCTCCAGCCTTTAACTGTTGTTGAATCGTATCCATTGACTATATACCCTCGTGAATCGAAAGAAGCGTCTTTTCCGTCAATCACAGAAAGACCATCTATTGTTAATACAAAAAGAGCTTTTTTCGATGAGTTATTTCGTAGTTTAATTGAGAATGTCGAACTTTTTCTGCCTTCGACATATATTTTGTTTTGATGACTATACTCATTGATGGGTTTTCCATGCACGAGTATCTCCATTTCATAATTTTGTTTAATCATTTTGTTAGGATTTCATGCCTCCTCTACAGAGGACTTCTACCTATGCTGATTAACTTCAATTGTCAACGAACTTGCTATATACTTTTGATCAATTTAATATGTTCTTCTAACCAATCTATTATTTCTTTTGCACGACAACTAGCACAACGTCCTTCTTTAAATACATCTTCAGATTTGCTGTATAAATCTGGAAAATCTTTAAGATCACTAGTTTCACATTCACAGCCGTAGCCTTTTCTAATACTCCAGATTGCTAATTTAGCTATTAAAATATCTATAAAATCTCTCATATTAATCCCAAAGATTTCTATAACATTTCGTATATAATATCATACCATCATTGAATACTTTTTGAAGCTCTTTTCGTCTTATTTCAGATTTTTTATGATCGTATTTTTCTTTTGTTTTAAGAAAGACGTCGTCTTCTTTTAGAATAGCTTCCCAGCCCTTAATCATTTTATCTAGGATATCATTCCAGCGTTTATTATAATTGACATCTAATTTTTTGCTATCTTTATCCCATCTAAGATTCCATTTTTTCTCTTCTTTTTTATCGAGAAGAATAATAGGATAGCCACATTTTATTTTCTTAAAATGTTTTAAAATTTTGATATTGAGTCTAGCATTTTCACTCCAATAACTCCAAACCATCGGATCATCATAACCACGAAACATTCTTTGGAATCCCCATCGAATTGAATATTTCATGTCATCGAGTGTAATCAAAATTCCATAACGAATTTTCCACCAAAATTGTTTAATTGTTGCTAATATACTGTGTTGTTTATCCCAACGTCGTTCAGCAGCCCATTTCTTTTTGAGATCTTCAAAAGAGAAACTTTTTTGTTTTTTTTCTTCAATTTCTTTATTAGAAACTCTTATCTGCTTTAAAAATTTTTTTCCTAAGATGACTTTCATATATATTAATATAATCTTATTTAATATATTTGTACATTCTTATGGACTATGACGGTTACGATCCGTCACCTCCTCGTCGCAAACGAGGAATGCTACCATTATCACCAATAGCCCATATTTTAATTATATTACAGCAATTTGAGATTCAGCAATATCATTTTCAAGAACTTGTTTAAAATTTGATGTTCTTCGAAAACGTCGTCTTTCTAGTTTTCTAAAACTACGACAAAGTAATTTTCCCAAATATGTTGGATTGTCTCCATTAAGTGCTAATTTGTTCATAAAACTGCTATCTTTTATTTGAACTGGTAGTCGTAATAACAACTTGAATAATTCTTGGGTTGTGAATGCTGAAGCAATAATTGCATTTTCATTAGTTATCTCTGGAATATTTGCTCTCACTCGCAAAGTCAAAATGTTTCGATCTTCGAAAAATACCCAATATAACATGCTTTGCTGCTTTATTTTTATTTTTTGTAGATCTAATGATATCTCATACGGACAAACAAGATTATCAAATTCATTATAAATAAATTTTACTGGCTCGATCGAAGACATTGTATTCGTTTGTGAATCAGATTCTAAAATAGTTTTACACAAACTGCATTTTTTTGTCCAATACGGATGAGAGCATTCTGAATCATAATAATTTTCTCGTTTAATAAATGCTTCTTTAACAATATCACGATATGATTTAACTTGTGTCATTTCTTCAGAATATTCAAAGTCATCAATAACGGGTAATATTGGTGATTCTGTCGTATCTTCTAATCGTTGACGATATATACGTTCTACGTCAGAAGGTCTTTTTTCGAGAACATTTGTTTTTCGTACAAGTTTTCTTTTTTTTATAAGATATAAAATTGACGTATGATCGATATTAAATTTTCTAGCAATCCAAAGAATCTTCCATCCTTCATTTTCATACAACATGATTACTTCTGTGATTTCGTCAGGATTCAATCTATTTCGTAGTTGTAACATGACAGTTATATGCTCCAGCCCGTTTTTGTTTTTTCTTGGGCTATTATTTTTTTTAATACACGAACAGAATTATTGATATCTGCAAGAGCATCATGTTGTCGTCCTTCGAACTCAAGATTCAAATATTTCAAAGCTTTCTCAACACCGCCAAATAATGGGATATTTCGTTTGCTCAATTCCCATATTGCAATACTTTTTAAATCTATTGATTTATGTCCAAATGGCCATTCTCTATGAATTTTTTTGTATTGCATTCGTAAAAATGGAATATCAAAGTATGCACCCCATGCTGCTAATCTTATTTTATTATTTTTTAATTTTTGAAACACGAAATTTTCAAATAATTCTAGAGCTTCTGTTAACGAGGGACTGTGTGCAAGAATATCTTCTGAGATTTCATTAACTGACATCGCTTTTTGATTACGATGTGAATCCAGAGGTTTGATATATGTTGAAAATGAATCTATTTCTTCAAATTCGTCATTGAGATATATAGCACCAAGTTGAATAATACTTCCAATCTCGTTAGAGACATCTGTTGTTTCGATATCTAGACATATAGTATTAAATGAAAATTTCATGATGTATTAAGATTGATCGATAACTATATTATACCATACTATTCACATATTGTAAAATATTAGTCTAATATGGGATATTCTAATGCTAATTCTTTAATAAAAATTTTATTATACTCTGCTGATCGTCTACTCTTGAGAGTTTCTACGATGATTGCTGCTATATTTTCACAATCTTCTTCAATGAGTCCCCTTGTCGTAATAGCAGGTGTTCCCAGACGTATTCCCGAAGGATCGAGAGGACTTCGTGTGTCGTCAGGAATGACATTTTTGTTGATAGCAATACCGACATCATATAATAATGTTTCTGCTTGCTTGCTTGAAATTCCAAAAGATGTGTCAACATCTAACAAAAGTAAATGATTATCAGTGCCACCTGCTATCATTCGAACATTTTCATTTTTAAAAATTCTTTCCATTGCTTTTGCATTTTTAAGAATTTGTTGAGCGTATTTTTGAAATTCTTCAGTCTGTGCTTCTTTGAAACACACTGCTTTAGCAGCGATATTATTCATATGTGGTCCACCTTGCAAGCCTGGAAAAACTGTTTTATTGATTTTTTTAATAAGTTCTTCATTTTCTCTTACAAGAATCATTCCTCCTCTCGGACCTCGCAATGTTTTATGAGTAGTCGTAGTGATAATATCAAATCCAAAATCAAAGGGATTGACTAACGCTTTTCCAGCAATTAATCCTGCGATATGAGACATGTCTGCAACAGCAATAGCATTCACTTCTTTAGCAATATCAACAAATTTTTTATAATCTAAATTTCGAGGATATGCAGAGAAACCTGCTAAAATCATTTTAGGTTTTTCTTTTATTGCGAGATCTCGCAAAGCATCATAATCTATTTCACCAGTATCAATATTTTTCATTTTGTACTGAATAAATCTAAAAAGTTTTGCTATCTCAGTCACTGGATGGCCGTGAGTAAGATGTCCTCCATGCGATAAATCCATGCCTAAAATAGTATCTCCGTGATTCAATAATGCAAGATATGTTGCAATATTCGCTGGAGCACCTGAATGAGGTTGCACATTTGCAAATTTGCAATTAAAAAGTTCACATGCTCGCTTGATAGCTAAGTTTTCAATGATGTCAGTATGCTCTTGACCGGCGTAATATCTTTTACCTGGGTAGCCTTCTGAGTATTTGTTAGTGAAACTAGATGATAATGCTTCTCGTACTGCTAACGATGTATAATTTTCAGAAGGTATTAATTCTATTGTGTGTCGTTGTCTTTCTTCTTCTGCTATTATTTCTTTGTAAACTTCAACATCTGTTGTCAGAACATGTGAATATTTCATATAAGTTTTCTACAAGCTATTTCAATTTTGTTAAATAACTCTTTATTATCTGTTAACACTGTTTTTGTTTTATCAAGCCCAACTCCAATTTTTTCATTTTCGAAGAAAAATGAAATTCCTTCTTTTTTGATAATTCCCTTTTGTGTCGCAAATTCTAAAATGTCGCTTGCTTTTGAAATGCCTTCACCAAACAAAATATCAAACGACGTTGTTTTGAAAGGTGATGCTAGTTTATTTTTTGCAATTTTGACAGAAATTCTGCTTCCAACTATTTCTTCGCCACGCATTAATCGATTTGAACGTCTAACTTCAATTCGCATTGAAGCATAAAAACGAAGAGCTCTTCCCCCTGTTGTGACTTCTGGATTGCCCCATGTCTGGCCAATAGCCATTCTGATTTGATTGATAAAAATAATCGTGCATTTCGCTTTTGAAGATATTGCAGTCAATTTTCGAAGAGCCTGCGACATCAATCTTGCTTGAAGTCCCATATGAGAAGCTCCCATTTCTCCATTAATTTCAGCTTGGGGTGTCAGAGCAGCAACGGAATCAATAACAATTAAGCCAATTTCACCAGTTTTGACAAATTCTTCAACTACATCTAGTGCTTGTTCTCCGCTACTGGGCTGTGAAATATACATTTCCTTTGTGTTTACTCCAAGTTTTCTAGCATACTCAGCATCTAATGCGTGCTCAGCATCTATAAATGCACATATTAATTTTTGTTTTTGAGCTTCATGCACAATATGCAAAGCAAGAGTCGTTTTGCCCGAGCTTTCAGGCCCATAAATTTCAATAATTCTTCCTTTTGCGATGCCTCCGACACCTAATGCAAAATCCAAACTAATGGAACCCGTTGGTATAACTTCAACATTCACTTTTCTGTCACTATCTAATCGCATGACGACACCTTCACCGTGTTTTTCTTCCATTTTCGCAATAGCTTCTTTTATACTTAATTTTTCTTTATTTGCTTCTTTTGCTTTCGCCATACAATTAATCTAATTTAGTATTAAAACGATCTTTTTCGACTTTTTTAATAATCTGTTTATCTGTTTTGAAATTAAATCGTCTTTTCAAAATATCAATAATTTTTTCTGGAATAGATTTTTTATTTTGTATATTTTTCATCAGAATTATTAACAAACCATTGATAATACGATTGTTGTTCGGTTCCTTCGTGTATGATATGCAAAGGAAGACCGAGCTTTAATCGATGCCAATTATACAACATTCGACCAAGTCGTCCATTCCCGTCTTCAAAAGAATGACAGTTTTCAAAAAAGATATGCGCATTTTTGCAACTAACTTCTTTCTCATTAGTAGTTTCTAATTTGTATGATTCAATCATTAAATTAATAAAATCAGACATCAATGATCGAATGACTTCTAACCCGAAATATTTTTTAATCTGGCCGCCAATCGATACAGCACTCGTGCGATATTTTCCAGCTATGTCTGGACGAAGAGATTGCATTAATAATCGATGAAGTTCAAGTATATCTTTTTCAAATAATACTTCTCGTTTCATCATATATTTCCATGCTAATAGAGCGTCATCAAGAGCTTTTTCAGAATACTCTCTTTCAATAGCATTCGATTCTTTAAGAAAATCGAGTATTTCTAATTCAGTTAACATTATTTTATCGTTTTATTCTCTGCATTTTTATTTCGTAATGAAACACAAAGATCTTCAATTTGTTTTGTGCATTTTTCACACATGTCAATATATGTTTTTTCTACAATTTCTTTTGTAGCAAGTTCAGCTACTTTTTCAGTTCGAAATGGTGACAATGCTGAAAGAGCAACAGCAGGATTTCCTAGAGTCATTCGCAATCTAGCTATTTCTATCTTTCCAGCGGATCGGTCTCCTCCTGTTTCAAAATCAATTTTTTTTCCGCAAGTATCGCATACTAAATATTCTATTTTCATATTTTTATTTTCTAGATGCTAATTTTTTCTTGCATTCTTTAATAAACGATGACCACTCTTTTTTCTCTATTTCAGCATATTGAATGTATTGACGCAGTTCTGATTTAGTGTATTCTCTTGTTTTATTCTTTTTATTCATATCTTTATTTGTTTTCATCTACTTTCTTTTTTTCATCTATGTCAGAAATAGCACCTGCTTTCAATTCATGTCGAACATATTCCAATGCTTCATCAATCGTGCCTGCTATGGTTTTTGAAGTCCAGTCAAGATGCTCACCTTTTTTATTTTCAACCCAGAGCACCCAAAGATCATTTTGTCGAAGAAATGCATGAAAAGGCATTTTTAAAAGTTGCTTAATGTATTTTATTCTCGGAAGAATATTTTTTGGTTCTTTCATATTTATAAAATTAACTAATATATTCTATATTATACCATATTATCGACTAGAAGTAAATGGTCTATAAATTGTGTCGTCTTCCGAATTCTGCAATAAGAGCAGCGTCTGTTAATCCTGAATGCATTTTTTTACTTCGTTCAGTTGCTAAAAACGTATGTTCTGGAAAAAGTCTTTTTGCGACAAGCATGCTAGCTTTTTTTGTATCTTCTGAATTCGTATCTTGAAGCATTGCTTTTTGCCAAGTTCTTGCCGCAATAAGATGATGTTTGCGTTTAAGTGCTGCTATGATTCCAATCATTGTGCCATACGATTTACCAAACGAAAATGATGCAATACCACCTAATTTAGGTGTAAATTGTGCTTTTTCTAAAATGATTATAGCATCAGAATACATTGATAAGAATTCGATAATTTTTTGACAATCGTACTCATTTCGTCCATTGCCAATAGGTAAAATTGGCATTACTGTTTTGTCAACAAGTTTTCCAACAGTATCTATCACACATAGAGCACCAGAAATTCCGCCGTCTATTCCAATATATGTTGTGTTTGTATTCATTTTTTAATTTTGTTATGTCTTAATAATCCTAATGTGATATTCTTCTTTTGTGTTTCTGGAAGAGTTCTGCCTCTGTGAGCATTTCCAATTGCGTCTTTCCATTTTTTAGTATAATCATATCTCATATGACATGATTTACACAGACTCATATAATTTTTTTTATTTCTTGCATATTTATATCCCTTTCGTAAAGCCCAGTCACAATTATTAGTTTTATTTGTGCATTCAAACTCTAGAATACTCTTTTCTCTATTTTCACATTTAATTGCTTTTCCCATTACACGATGCATATGCAATATTGTGATATTATTTCCTTTGTAATGAGGACTATCTTTTCCGGGTTTCCCAGCATTCGCTCTTAAAATATCTCTGTGATGTTGTGTTCGTTTGTATATTCCGATGGGCATATGATAACTAATTATAATACTTTTTGTATTGTTGCATAAATTGTATGTCGTCATCAGTCAATACATATTTATTCTTTTTTAGAAATTCTAGAGTTTTCTTTAACAGTTTCTTGCGAATATCGAATGTTGCAAGTTTTCCATTATTCAAATGACAGACGTCATTATGAAGAGGTGCTGAATTCAGTATTGAGCTTGACGCACGTCCTAAAATATGATGTAAACAATCCCATTGATTTTTCCCGCAATAAAAACAAGAATACCACCAGATCCAGATTTCTCTTGTTTCGGGACTAAATGAATTTTTTAATATCATTTTTGTATTTTTCTATTTCTTGCGAATATTGTCCAGTTCTTTTCAAATATGCTGGATGCTGCATAAATAACATTTCTGTCATGATGTTTTTAGTCAACATGAAAGATTTAGCAATTGCTCCTACTGCGACAATTCGTTTTGGCTCAACTAATTCTATTTGTTTTTTGAGAATATTTCTTTCTATCTGTGGAATTGACTCTGGAATGATATTATCAATAAACGGACATTTGTATACATTCGTAAAAGAAATTCGTGTCCAATCTTCTCCATACACATCATTTATGAATATCCCATATGTCCCACGAGATGATTTTAATGCTTTGATATAGTACTCATTAAGTTTATCGTATTCTTTCATCTGATATGAGTGTAGATATTGTGTGTCTCCTTCAACATCTTGTTTTAGCATTCCTGGGTTTTGGGAAATGAATAAAATGTCATTTCCTGAAAAATAACCGGGCATGATGCAATCAACAGAATTTGAAAATCTAGAAGTATCATATACTTCCAATATCTTCTTGCTGAAGTCATGTATTCTTTCTATATTCATTTTAATAATTTTAAAAATTCTTGCACTCGATTCTGCACAGTATGCTCTTTAAGAAGTTCATCTCTTTTTGTGAGTAATTCTTCTCGATGCTCTTGTGCATAATCCCATCGATCAATAATCTCTTGTCCGTTTTTCACAATCAATTCAGACGGAAAAAATTGCTCTGCTCCAATTATTTCAGAATCACAAAAACAAATACATCGAGACATTTGACTAGTGAACACTCTCGCAGTCATCAATCCTCTGACCTTTGCAAAGTCTGGAACGATATGAAGAGTAGCTTTTGCTCTTCGCATGACTGGGATAGCTGCCCAATGGTCAGTGCTTCCAGCAAATCTGAAATTTGTGAATTGACTCGAGAATTTCTTTCTCTCCTCGTCTGCTATCCAGCTTCCGAATACGAGTTTGTCGAACGGTGCATCATTCAATGGCTGAAAAAATTGAAGAGCTTGCGGTTGACGGAAATAGATGTTTCCAAGAAACACGAAATCTAATTTCCTCTCAGGAACTTCTCCGTCTGTTCTAGTATACGTGAAGAATGGGAAATAGATTTCCTTTTTGAATCTTCCAGTAGGGACGATTGCTGGGTGGAGAAATATGACTTCATCTCGCATTCTGTCAGTAAACTCGTCAGTAAACATATCTTGCTCCCACACGAACACTTTCTTTCCAGCATCGAGGAATGTATTGATTAGCTTATAGAGAATCTCATTCTCAATCTTGTTCGTCAACGGACGGGGTTGACAGAGCAAGAAATCGTATTCTTTTGCATCGAAAAAGTCCCATGACCTCGACATTTTTTGATAGACGTCGTCTCGGATGCTTAATTGATATTCAGGTTGCCAATGTACTCCGATTTTTTGAAGTTCTGGATTGTCAGTCGAATTTTCTAAATCGATACCGACCCAGTCTAATTTCATGTGTTTGTGTAATTCTTTCACGAATGGAAACAGCACGTCTGCATACGTGTGAGGTCCCGAATACTTATTGTCTAACGGTCCTACGTTGAATATAGCTCCTCTCATATAATTTGTGTGTCTGATAAAAATTGTAAAGCTTTTTTGCTGACCTCTGTGTCATGGTCGACTTCTAGTTTGAGCACTAACCAAGACATCGCTCCATATTTTTCATCGACATAGATTGGGTTCGGTCTTTCGCCTAGCGGTATGTTTGCGAACACTCTATAAAATTGCTCTTTCATAATATAGATAATTTAGCTGCTAAATCTTTTGCCCAACCCAATCTACTTCGATATTCTGTCGAGTCAATTCATTTAAAAAAGGAATAAATACGTCAACATATGTATGTTTGCCAGAATACATATTATCCCATGGACCCACATTAAATGCAGCTATTTTCATTGTATTTTGATTGAGATTATTAATTTCTCACCTACTGTTTGAATATCCATCATTTTTTGAATATGCAAAATGACACTAGCGACTATTTCTGCTTTTCGTTTTTCAATTCTTTTCTGTGCTTCTTCAAGTTCGATTTCAGTAGCAATTTTAATTTCATGTTCGATTGCTAATTTAATAAACTCAGGTAAGTTATTCATAAGTTTTGTAGTTATCATCTGTTATAATAATGCTAATTTAATTGCTAAGTCTCTTGCATCAGAAATATTATCTTCGATACTATCGTAATCCCAGGTACTATATCTACCAGTCAAATATACATTATGCTTTTGCAACAGAGTACGATACTTCGATACTTTCTCAACAGTGTCTTTTTCAATAATCACATATGCTGGAGACATAAGAAGTTGCTGACTATCTTTTATTTTCGCATCATCATATATAAATCCATGCTTTTTAAGAGCAGAGTCGATATCTAGTATCGTTAATGCAGAATCAAGTCCAGTTACAGTTGAAGTCTCGACATAAATACTTGTGTCTTTTTTGCCTGACATGTGATTGTAATAGCCAACTCTGTAAAATGGAATTCGTTTGTCAGGCACATACACCCAACATTTATCTTTGATGAGTGGAGAAACCTCTCCTTCGTAAGTGATATTATATACATCAACATCGACGCTTTTAAGATTTAAAGTGTCCTGGCGAGCTAATTTAGTAAATAGATTCAATGGCAATGTATTTACAAGTGTTTCGTACGTAATCGTACGTTTGTCAGTTTTCACTATTTTATTCTGTAGATTAATATCTAAAACAGTTTCATTGAGTGAAACATTCACTGATTTTTCTTTGATAAATGCATCAACCAATCCTTGAATACCAGAGGTTGACGAATATAAAAATGTACTGTTGTAGCCAAATTCTTTTTTTGTTTTGAAATTTTCGATGACTTCATCGAACACAACTTTCGGAATAAATCTCTTCATACCATCAGCTGAAATCTCTTTCAAATCAGTGCAATATAGTTTTTCATTATAAGGTTTGAAAAAAATGTCTGTAATTTTATTTCCAAATGCATTTCTTACAAATTCTTCAAAATTATCAGAATCTTGTGTCGAAGTTCCATTCCAAAGATCTGTTAAACATTGAATAAATGTCTCTTTATCTAATTGATGAATATTTGCTTGAAATGGATAGTCAATAATTTGAATAATATTTCCATCATCATCTGTCATGACAATACTGGCTTGTCTGTCGTACGTTTTAAATTCGCCAGTAGCATGTTTCATTATTAATTTTTCAATATATTTTTTAATTTCAGGATTTTTAAAATGTAAAAAATGACCAGAATAATCAAAAATTGAATCACCGACTTTGAAAGACTTGCAAAGACCGCCCAGTCTATCTGTTTTTTCAATAATCAAATAATCATTTTTTGGATAGAAATGACTAAATGCAATTCCACTAATACCACCACCGAGAATGAGAGTATTTATTTTATCCATAGGTTTATATTATACCATACTATTCACATCTAGTAAAGGTATTCCAAGAAATTTTGAAATTTCAAAAAGTTCATATTCGAGATCTTCTGAATCAGTATCTAATACAAGAACTTGACATTTTGTTTTTGCTGCAAATTCTTGATATTTTGCTTTGATAGCAATCAATTGTTCCTTTGTCCAGAGTTCGTCTTCGAGTCTGTCATCTTTCTTCTGAAGAATTATTATTTTCGTTCCCAGCTCTGCGAATAATTTGTCAAATTCCCAAATCTTTTCTTCATCAATTTTTCTGAATAAATTTCCATAAACGAACTCTGATACGTAAAATCTATCCATAATGATATTAAAATCAACTTGTCTTGCAAATTCATAGAAAAAGTTAAGCTGTAGTAGATGTGCTTGTTTTAATATCTCAGGATCTATTTTTTCGATGTGAATACGCTCCTGTTTAACTTTGAAATATTGATAATCTGGAAGTCTTTTTGCAAGAGCAGTTGCTATTTCTGTTTTCCCGCAATGATCTGTGCCTTCAAACAAAATGATGTTTGACATATTATTACAAATTTAATGTTAATTGTTTTGCTTTTGATTGTTTTTTCAAGTCACGTTCAAGTTTTCGTTTATCATACTCTTCTTGTCTTTTCTTTCTTGCTTCTTCTCGTTCTTTTTTCAATTTGAGTCTTTCTTCTTCACGTTTTATTCGTTCTGTTTCCTTTGCTAATTTTTGTTTTGCTCGTTCTTCAATCAATTTCACACGTTCTTCTTTTCTCAATTTGCTAGCAGCTTCTCTTTCTATTCTTTTTTGAACTCTTTCTTTCGCGAGTCGTTCATTTTCTTCTTTTTTGTGCAATTTTTCTAATTCTCGAACTTTTCTTTCTTGCTCTGCTAATGAGTATTGAGCCCAATCTTCAGCTGGCCAGACGATTTGTAAAATTCGAAAAATAGGTGCATATATTTGCGTATCCCAGTAATATCGTCTATCCCATTTTCCATCAAAATCATCTATATGGGTTGCTATTTGTTTTGGTGTTACTTCTGAGATGACATAGTCGATTCTAGTTCCCCACGCATCTGCTTCTTCACTAGGTTGAAGAATTAATCCTTTTTCGACCATTTTTTCTGCTAATAAAATATGTGCAGATTTAGTTGCATATTTGTATGTCGGTTTCGAAAGTCGAGTACTGATCGTTATATCTTCTTTTTTAATTGGAATGCTCTCATCGAAAATATCTTTTTTTAGTTTTTCAAGCCATTGTTTGATGTGTTCTAACTCTTTATCTTCGAATGTAATCATTTTTGAAAGTTCTCGCATTGCTCGCTTAGTGATACCAATTGTATTTTTCTTAACATCTTCAAGACCTTTCGAAAAAATCATATTTGTTTTTTGACCATTGAGCCACATCATTGTGCCAGAATATCTTTTCTTATCAACCATAATCATTTTTCGATATGCTTTCTCATATTCTAAATGGACTATATTCGTAGTTAATGAAAATGCTTTATTTAATGATTTTTTAAGTTGTATATTTACTTTATCAGTAAGAACATCAATATCTTCATTAGAGCCTGGGATCGGAACAAAACAACTATCTGTGTCAGAATATTTTGTCGCAAAACCCGATATTTGTTGAATTACTTCTGATGATGCTTTATTCAAAAATTGACCAGTTATTGTAATTGATTCTGCAATATTCTTATTGAAGTATCGAGAGCTTCTGTCAGCGGTAATTCCGTAAAGACTGTTATGACTAAGAATATTTCCG
>Ga0209518_1002301_pt1 | contig 18198 bp, 14 predicted proteins | sample RifGroB1_FD_183993 | JGI IMG/M metagenome (GOLD analysis project Ga0209518, IMG submission 183993) | Groundwater microbial communities from Rifle, Colorado, USA - Groundwater B1 (SPAdes) (version 2) | ecosystem: Environmental > Aquatic > Deep subsurface > Groundwater | place: Rifle, Colorado...
TCTATTGAGGAGAGTCACCGAGATACAGAAGCGCCAGAAGATTACCGACCTGAAGCAGCAGCAGAACGCGGAGAAGATACTCGAGCACGTGGCCAAGACCGTCGGCACGAAGCCGGAAGACCTGTTCAACAAGGCATACGGGCCGGCCATCGCGGCGTCGGGCTCGCTCTACGGGTTTTTTCAGGACGTGGTGAAGGACGAGCGGACTATCGACACCCTTTCCCTGTCAGAGAATGAGCGCAGGATACTCCTGGACGTGGTCAAGCAGCGCGTGAAGCCGCCGGAAGTGGAGATCACGGGCAAGCTCAAGCTGCAGAGCTACGCCCACGACGGCGTGGAGGTCGTCAAGGACGCGCTCCGTGCGGGATTGAAGGCCGTCAATGACGCTGCCGACATCCGCTACCTCGGCTCCGGAACATTCAGGATCTCCGTCAAGTCCCCCGATTACAAGTCCGCGGAGAAGATACTGCAGGCCTTCATCGGCAGCGCCACCGGAATCATGGACAAGGCGCACGGCAGCGCCGCATTCGAGAGGGCCGAGGCGTGAAGCGCCTGATGTTCTGCCCCGATTGCCGGAAATACACGCTCAAGGACGCATGCTCCTGCGGCGCGAGATCCACAAGCCCGCGCCCGCCGAAATACAGCCCGCAGGACTTGTATGCTGAATATAGGCGCAAGGCAAAGCGATTGGCAAGCAATCCTTGAGGACAACGCCGGGGTAGCGCCAATTTACGAGCGCCATCATCGACCCCGCCATCAAATCGGCAGGGGAACGCCCCTGCCCGGAAGCGAGCTTCCGGCATCCACTGCGTGGACTACGGGGGGGGGGGGTGCCGATGGATATTGCCGCAGCAAGAGCGAGTCGGCGCTACCCTACGTAGCAAGGCGTTCTCCGCAACAAATGAGTGGATCATCATGCAAAATGCCTGGAGACTGGTGCAGAAACGCAAACTTTCTTCTCTCACGAATCCCCTTTTCATCGAGGGGCTGCCGGGCATCGGCAACGTCGGCAAGGTCGCCATTGATTTTGTCATAGACGAGCTCAAGGCGGAAAAAGTCTATGAGATCACCTCGTCCTCGTTCCCGCACTCCGTCTTCGTCGCGGAAGACAACCTCGTCGAGCTTCCCACCATCGAGATCTTCCGCAAGAAAACCAAAGGCCGCGACATCCTGCTCATGGGAGGGGACGTCCAGCCCATCGACGAGCCTGGATGCTACGCCTTCACCTACAGCCTGCTCGACCTCCTGAAGAGGCACCGCGTCAGGGAGATCATCACGTTGGGGGGCATCGGGCTCGCGGATATCCCGAAGAAGCCGAAGGTGTACATCACGGGCAACTCCAAACAGGTCGTGGACGCGTACCGCAGGGACATGGGCAATGCCGTTGAGCGGTCGCTGTACGGCGTCGTCGGCCCGATTGTCGGCGTTTCCGGGCTGCTTGTGGGCCTGGCTGCGCAGTACGACATCCGCGCGGCCTGCCTGCTTGCCGAGACCTACGGCCATCCCATGTACCTCGGCATCACCGGAGCGAGGGAGATGCTCAAGGCGCTGGACAGGAAACTCGCACTCAAGCTGAACCTCAAAAAGCTCGAGAGGGAGATCAAGGACATCGAGGCCGAGATGCTGAAGCGGGTGGAGCAGATGGGCGAGGCGCCGGCAGCCGGCACGTTCGTCAAGGGTAGGCAGGAAGTGAATTATATAGGGTAATTCTCCAATTTTTGATCAGCCGCTCTCCAGGTATTTCTTCACCCTTTTGAGGCCTTCCTCTATCTTCTCCTTGTCGAGCGCATAGGAGAACCTCACCCGCTCAGGGGCACCGAACCATTCGCCAAGGTACGTTATCACCTTGTACTTTTTGTACATGTTCCAGACAAAATCCCTTGGGCGCCTGACTTTCGGCAGCACGTAGAACGCCCCTTCCGGCTTCCACAATTCCAGGCCGAGCGCGGAGAGGCCGTCGTAGATGATATCGCGCCTCTCCCTCCATATTTTTATCTGGCTGTTGACCAGCGATTTCGGGACCTTTGTGGCCTCATAGGCCATCTCCTGCCCGAGGATGTTGGTGTTCATCGACGTATGGCTCTTCATCCCGATGATGTCATTGACCATCTCCCGGTCGAGGGACCAGAGATAGCCGACCCGCAGGCCGCACATCGCGTACGTCTTTGAAAATGAGTTTATGGTGACGACATGCGGGCCCTGTATCAGGTAATTCTCCCTGACATAGATGAGATCCTTGTAGACCTCGTCCGAGATGACATAGATTCCCAGATCAGACGCTATTTTCTCGATTTTCCTCAGGGTGGGGATGGCCTCGACCCTTCCCGTGGGATTGGAGGGGGAGTTGATCAGCATCGCCCTGCACTGGTGCGCCTTCTCCTCGAAATCATCGAAGTCAATCCTCCCGTTGACCAGTTGGGTGTACACGGGCTTCATGCCCGCATAGCGCGCCAGCGGCGGGTAGGAATAATAGTACGGCCGCGGCAACAGGAGGGACTTCTTTTTTCCCGGCTTGTTCCCTATCGCCCTCAGCGCGAGGTCCAGGGCCTCGGATGCGCCGTTGGTTATCACGAAATTGCCCGCTTCCGACCGGGGGTATTCCCGTGCCAGCGCCTCCCTCAGCTTCGGCATCCCCTGCACGGTGCCGTACCTGAAGTCCCTGTATGTGGGCAGTATGCGGTACACCAGCTCCGGCGGCGGGAGGTCGGGCTGCCCGGAGCCGAACGAGATGATGCCCTTCCCCTGCACGCCGATGAAGTCAGACGGAGAGAGATGATTCCTGTCCATGCGCATCGTTACTGGGAAATTTAGTTATTAAATGTATTGGAAAATGCGGGAATGGGTTGTGCTCTTGGGGCGGGGATTGGTGTTGGTGGAAGGAATAGATGGAAGGGACTTTTGGAGAGAAGTCTTAATTAGATTTTATTTTTTTAATTTCTTTAATCAGAATTTTAATTGCATCATAGGTTAAGGCATGTTCTTCAGGTTTATCTTCAACTACATTATTTGAATTATGAGCTTCGTTATTCCTCCAATCTTTTATTATGGATAAACCCTCTTTAAACTTGTTAAGATTTTCACCTGTGAGAGAGATTATCTTGGGAATGTGTTGAATCATAAAATCAAAACTTATAGTTTTGTTTTTTCTCTTGATACCCTTCTCAGGGTTATCAATCTCTAAAGGTATTTTTAATTCATACTCGTATATGGCATATCCTTTGTTTAGAAACAAAGCCTTTAGAAAATGCTCACAAGCAATTCCTATGTGTATTCTATCTAATTTATGCTTGAAGAACGCTTGGGAATAACCTTTCTTCTCTTTGTTTTTATCAAATACTTTAGAAGGGACTTGTTTCCACTTCGATATTCTCAATAAACTTTTCCCATCTTCAATCAAGTTTTGGCAATGTAACTCATCTAATACCTTCAATGCTTGTTTAGAGAGCATAGGATAGCTGATTATAGACCTATATTAAATATCTTCGATGGAAAAAGAGGCAGGAGGTGTTTAGCCCCCTGCCTGTGAAAAGAGCCTGCCCCGCTCCCCATCGTTTTAGGGTGGGAAGGAGCGTTTTTCAACGCATTTTAGAGCTTCCGCTATCCTGTTTTGGACAGCAGAAGCCATGATGGATTTAACTGATTTCCCTTCTTTGAGCAAAAGGGTGTTTAAAAAGCGTGAAGGAAGGGAAAACACCCTATTCGCAACACATCTATTCAAACACCCGATTATGCAACAGAACCCAAAACAAAAACCTTTAAAAACACCCCCGAACACCCAGAACTCCCCTTCTGGATACGGTCTCGGAAGAGCACAGACGGAAGGCTCTGACACAGGAAAGGTACGGGAAACTCGCATGGGAAAGAAGTCGCGTGGACTGAACGCAGGGAAGAAGCTCAAGGACAAGAGGGCAGCGGCCAGATGGCACAACAAGTGGTTCGTGCGCAAGATGAACGCCCTGAAGTCAAGCTCCGACCCCCTTGAAGGCGCGTCGCAGGCGAAAGGCATCGTCATCGAGAAGGTCCAGATAGAGGCCAAGCAGCCCAATTCCGCGATGAGGAAGTGCGCCCGCGTCCAGCTGGTCAAGAACGGGAGGCAGATAACCGCCTTCTGCCCGGGAGACGGGGCCACCAAGCTGATTGACGAGCACGACGAGGTCATGGTGGAGTCCATCGGCGGGGCCATGGGCAAGACGAAGGGGGACCTTTCCGGCATCCGCTGGCAGGTCATCAAGGTCAACGACCAGAGCCTGGACGCCCTCCTCAAGGGCAGGATAGAGAAGGCAAGGAAGTGAGCATGGTTCTCGCATTCAACAGGTGGAGCATGGACGGCATCGCCGTGGAAGATCCCGGGCTGCAGCGCTACGTGACCCTCGACCCCAAGATCGTGCCGCGCACCGGCGCGCGCTACGCGGGCAACAGGTTCTACAAGAGCCACGTCTTCATCGTCGAGCGCCTCATCAACAAGATGATGACGACCGGCCATAAGAGCAAGAAGCACTTCATCTCCTCCGGTCACCACACCGGCAAGGCGGCGACGGTCTACGGCATCGTCCAGGACGCGTTTGCCATCATCGAGAGGCAGTCCAAGCAGAACCCCCTCAAGGTCTTCGTCAAGGCGCTCGAGAACGCCGCCCAGAGGGAGGAGATCGTGACTGTCGAATACGGCGGCGCGCGCTACCCGAAAGCGGTGGAATGCTCCCCGCAGCGCAGGGTCGACCAGGCCCTCAAGTATTTCGTCCAGGGAGCGTACCAGCGCTCGTTCAACAGGAAGAAGCCCATCGAGCAGGCCCTCGCGGAGGAGATTCTCGGGGCGTACGGCCTCAGCACGTCGTCCATGGCCATCGCCAAGAAGTTCGAGATCGAAAGGCAGTCGGATTCTTCCAGGTAATCTCCAAGATAACTATCTCATAGAAAGATTTATCAATACTTGGAGGTTATACGGATTCATGCAAGAGGCTACTTACAAGCTTGCAAGAAATGCCTTATGGGCGCTTGCCCTTACAGGGAGTGTTGCAGTATATTCTGCAGTATATTCTGGATTCAATTATCTCTCGACAAAAAACACCAATGAACATTATGCTGCACACGCAGAAGTGGATACCAAAAAAATAAAGGCAATAGACGACTTACTATCAAATCCCGCTTATGCAGCGTACATTGCCAAAAGACAGGAATTAGCCGCAGTAATAGAATCCCAGTCCATCTTACCAATGGGCTACCTAACGCTAAGCCGCAAAATCGATGCTATTGCAGGACCTTTTGAACCTTCTAATTTACCCAAAAAATAGCGGGAATTTTTCACTTTACTAGAAAAGCCATGCCCTCTCCTTTCTTGTGCGTCGGCCAGGAAAGCTTAACTAAAGAAACGTGCCGTCGTGGCGTGCGGCGAGGCATTTTCTTTTCCCCAGGGTTCATGGAAATCAAGGATTTCCAGAACACCGGACTCCGTCCGCGTGTTTCTTTGCCGAGCCGAAGGCGAGGGAAAGAAAAGGCTGAGCGTAAACCGTCGCACCTGCCACAGACGGCGCTCTTTATTGCTTAACCTAACTATACCTCACCCCCAATCAAAATGTTTATTAAACGACTTTCTTAGGGTAGCCTACAATGCCAAAAAAGAGCCAGGTCACCCTCTTCATACTGATGGGGCTCCTTCTCCTCGGCGCGATCGGCACTGCCGTGCTGGTGCAGCGGGCGCCCGAGGGCAGGATAGGGTTCGGGAAGCAGGCGGAGTTCAAGACCGGCACCGATCTCGTGAAGGAGGAGATACAGAGCTGCGCTCACGACGTGGTCGGGCGCTACCTCAAGCTCTTCGGCATGGAAGGGGGAGCCCTGACGCTGGACGTGGGAGAGAACGCCATCGGCATCCCGGTGCGGCTCTATTATGATGCCGGCCGGAAAACTATCCCCGATGCCGCTTCCCTGGAATCCGATTTCTCGGCAGTCGTTGAGAACATCATCCCTGCCTGCGCGCAGACGAAGAATCCCGCATTCTCGGTCGCAGAGCTCTCCCCCCCGGAAGTAAAGACCACGTTCGGCGACAGCAATGCGGTGGTTGATATCGACTACGGCCTGGAAATCACCGCGGCGAACGGGGAAGAGAAGGCGGCCTTCTCGCGCTTCAATCTCGACTACCCATTCGCGTTCAGGCATTACCTCGATGTCGCAGACCGGATAGCGGAAAAGATACGGCAGGACCCTGAACGGGTGGACATCGTCTTCCTGTCGCAGTTTGACGTCGATGTTGCCATTGAGCCCAGATCAGAGGACTATGTGGTGTACACCATTCTCGACCAGTACGGTCCCAGGGAAGAGGACGCCTTCATCCTCAGCTTCGGCGCCCTGTTCGTGAACGGCAGCGGAAAGAACGCCCCTCCGGTGTTCATCAACCTGGAGGATTCCTACAACGCCTCCGTCGGGCAGGAGCTGCGCAGGGACATCCACGCCCTTGACGCAGACGGCGACACGCTCTATTACTCGCTGGAGTCGGCCAATCCGCGCATCTCCATAGATGTCTCCACGGGATTGCTGGCCTACACGCCTTCGGCGGCTGACGCCGGCATCCAGGAGGCGGAAATCTTTGTCGACGACGGCAAGGGCGGTCTCGACAGGAAAAAGACAGCGATACGTGTCACCCCCTAACATGATCCGGCAGACCATCGCGGCGCTTATGCTTCTCTTCCTGCTCTCCTCCCCCGCTTCCGCGCCGCCTTTCGACTCCTCTGACCCGGACGGCTGGCTCACGGATCCGTCCAATTTCAATGACCAGGACTTTGTCGCGAATTTCGTGGCGAGCATCGATACGGTCGGCAGCGACAAGGCAGCGGACATGCTGCGGAACGACGCCCTCCCGGACAGCAGGAGGAAGGACATCCTGCTCGCGCTCTCGGCGAAGCCGGACACGCAGGCATCGCTGATCCGGGCCCTGACGAGGGACGCAGAAAAACAGGCGACGGACAAGTATTCCGCGCTGCTCAACGACGTGCTGTCCAGTCCGGCCGTGCCGTTTGCCGTCAAGACAAAAGTCTTCGGTACAGAGGGAATCAGCCTCGCCAGGCTGCAGTCCTCCTTCTTCAAGTTCGCCACGGACAAGGCCCCGAACGGGCTGGGCATATCCAGGATTGCCGCTTCGGGGCAGGCGGCGCCCGATCGGGAGAAAAGCCTCAAATATCTCCAGTTCGCGGCCAGCGGAACCGGGTGGACACTCAAAAACGGCAAGACGGAAGTCGACAGCTCGGTGGCGCAGGGCCGCGCGCTTACGATAACCCCGGACTCGATCATCGTGGAAACGGAAGGGGACGGCAAAAGCACAAAAAACAGGGCATTCATCGTCTCCGGGGAGAGCAAAGTCATCGCAAGGGATGGGAAGCTCCTGCTGGTTGGGGGCAAGGACGAGATGGATATCTCCAAATTCCTCGACGGCCGGAAAACAGGCGCTTCCCCCCAGCTCAGGTTCGGCGGGGGATTCGAGGCGAAAGGGGCCCAGTATGTCTTCTCCGTCCAGGACCTGGGGAAATGCGCGGGAAGCGAATGCGCGACGTTCTTCGTGACCCTCGGCCCGTCAATCTCCTCAAAGCAGTTCTCCTTCTCCTATCTCGACGGCGGCCCTGACGCGGCTGACAAGGGGAAAATCATCGTGAGCCAGCTCGACGACAAGGGCACTGTCCTGCGGAGCTACGCCGTTGACCAGCAGAACGGGGGCGACACCGAGATTGTGGTGACAAACAAGGGGGGCAAGGCACAGCTCCATTTCCAGAACAGGAAGGGCCAGACGGACATCGGGAAACTGGGGTCGGATGGCAACCCCTTTGACGGAGGATTGACGCGGGCGATACTCCTTGAGAAGTCGGACAAGTCAAGCAAATCGGATTACATCGTCGGCTACGACCCCATCGAGAAGCGGGACGTCGAGATACTGTACAACGCCATCCCCTATGCGTCTTCCGGGCAGATAAAGACGGCGGACAGGCCGGATGCCGCGGACAGGATTACCAACGAGATTAATGGGAAGGACAAGATAACGGTCTTCTATACACGCGGCGATTCCACCACGCTGGATGCGTTCAAGATACTCCAAAAGAAGGATATCGACAGTATGGAAGCGCTGCTCACGGACACGTTCCTCTACCGGGAGCGGCTCAACACCGTCATCGTGGAGCAGAGCCTGGACCCGGACAAGCCGCAGCTGATGATAGGGGTGCGGTATACGGACGGCACGAAAGATCCCGTGGACATCAAGACATATGCCAAGGAAGGGGGCAGGACCACCCCGCTGCGGAGAACCGCGCTCCTCAACGGGATTGTCGCCATGGAAAGCGCATACAACCAGAACCTCAGGATGTACCAGACCAGCCCGAAGGTCCATCTGCTGGGAGACACGGGCAGCGAATACGTCAAGTCAGACAATTTCTACTACACCTCGAACCTGCAAAATGCGGACATTGGCAGGACGCGCGCCCCAAACGGCCAGTTCATGGAAACGATGAGAGTCACGGGAAAGGATGTCCACTATACGCGCGAACGGGTTGATGACGGGTTTGGGCAATTTAAGGGATTCCGCTATGCGCTTGCGGGGGCGACCGCCGAGCAGCAGGCGCAGCTCCAAGACAATGGCCTGTTGGAAGAGCGAATCATCGAGGGTGCGGGCTATATCAGGGCATCCGGAGAGGCCGACCAGGGGCTGTCGACATGGAATGCCCTCGGCAGGCGCGTCATGGGAAAGACGGACATGAAGGACGCGGCGCACTACGCCAAGGCGGAGATTTCCTATGACCTCCAGCAGGTCGCTCCCGAGGGCACCAAGGGCATAGGGACGGAAGCGGTCATCAGCCTTGCTGCGAAGGATGGCGGAACGGCGGTGACCAATCTGTACCTCAGGAACGACAATGAGGAGATCAGGCTGGTGCAGGGGGAGCTGAAGGCATCGCGCTCCACGTCGATGGGGAGCCGCGTTGCGGCATATATCAACGCGCAGATTATGGGGGGCACGGAAACGCTCGCCTTCCCTCCAAATGAAGACGCGATTCTTGAGGTCAACGGCATCAGGGTCACGAAGCCGGCAACCATCCTTTCCTTCTCCACTGAAAAAGGCATGCAGAAGATAAACATAGAGGCGAAGGGAGAGATGAGGCAGGACTTGCGGATCAGCCCGACGATGACCATACAGGGCAAGGAAGTGGTTTTCAACTACGAAATGGTGCCGGGAAGCAGGAAAGTTGATTTGAACGTGAAGGCAACCGGGGAGCTGCAGGTTGCCGGCCAACAGGGTGAGGCGTCAACCACCCCCATTGAGATCACCTTCCGGAGTTCCGACCAGAGCTCTTCCGAGACGCGCGAATTCCTGGTGGCCGGGGTGGAGGATGAACGGGTGAAAGGGACTGCTGTGCTCTCCCGCCCGAAGAACCCTTTCGAGAATGCCCAATTGCGGCAGCTGGATGTCACCATTTTGGACGCAAGGAACAGGGAGACAAAGGTGACTGTCGCGAACACTTATCTCACGGATGCAGGCATAGGGAAGAATCTTGTGGGGGAGGACATCAGGGTCGTGAGGACGGTGGAAGGGCAGCCGGATACCGAACTGAGCGCCGAGAACCTCAATGCAGTCGTGAGGATGCCCAACGGCAACACGCTCCAGCTGGAGAACATCAACCTCGACAAGATGAAGGCATTGGTGCAGGGCCTTGAACTGGCCTCCGGGAAAATCAGCGCGGGAAGCGCCACGGTAGAGACAGGCGACGTGACCGCGCTCTTCATCCGCGGGCTTCACCTTGATGGGCAAGGCACCCTCACGTATAATGGAAACGTCATCGCTTTGGCGACTGCCGCGGACAAGGTGGACCTGAATGCGCTCTTCACCAAGGAAAAAATGACTGCGGAAGCATCCGGAGACTCCGCAACCATGCAGGCTGAGGAGCAGACCACGGAAGTGAAAGGGTTCAAGGTGAAGGCGACGTTTTCCCGGGACACGAAAGAAATCAGGATTGGGAGCGAGAACCTCAGGATAAGCGGATCCACCACCAGCGCGGCCACCGCCACAATCCCGGAAACCCCGCCGGAGATCGTGATGCCGGACGGAAAGGCTTCCCTGAGGTACAGGGACGGCATCAGGACGGCCGGGCTGGCCCCCTCGGAGCGGCAGCAGATACAGAAAGCGGTGACTGAACTGCAGGCCCAGATGAAAGGCAGGGAGTACTACCGGGGCGAGATTGATGGGAAGTTCGGGGTGCTGACGAGGGATGCGGTGAAGAAATTCCAGGCGGAATACAATAACAAAGGAGAAGACCAGCTCCGGGTGGATGGCATCTTCGGGCCCCTGACCAAGGCAGCGTTCGAGAAGACCGCGCCCAAGGTCGAGATTGCCGCTGACGCGAAAGATGCCGCGCCGGAAAAGGGGAAATACACGCTGGACCTCGGCAATGTGGATGCGGTGGTTCTCATAGACAATGAGAAGGTCAAGACAGCATTCACTGGCACAGACCTTGTCTTCGTCTCGAAGACCCTCCAGGGCTCTTTCACCCTCGCCGGCAACCGCATCCAGGCGCAGGTAGGATTTGAGGGCCCGGTTTCTGATCTGAGGACGGCGGCAGAGCAGGCGGTCCGCGACATCCTTGCGTCCGGCTCTGCCGGAAAGCTGAGGCAGAGCCTGACGGACACGAGCGTCTCCTTCGACCGGCTGGTCACCACTCTTGAAGGGAAGAGAAATGGCGAGGGCTATGAAATCTTTGTCAAAACAGCGACCAACGAGCTGGTGGCCACGCGCGGAGGCAAGGAGCTGGTGAGGATATCAGCGGATGAGTCAAAACCGATGGCGGAAGTTGCAGGCACTCTCGTGAACAATGTGTTCAATCTGGACAAAATCTCCGGCGAGGTCAAGACGGAGAAGTTCATTTTTGCAGGCAGCTTGGTCAAGGCAGGCAATGAAGTGGTCGAGAACCCTCTCACAGGGGAATTTGAGATCTATCGCACGGGCGGCGACAAGAAGAAGCTTGCGACAATCAACGCGAGGAACCTGGGAATCGCCGTCACCGGCGCGAGGAAAGTGGAAGCGGCGGGAACCATTGGCTTTGATGTCGCTTCCCTGAAAGGTACGGTGGACATAACCGGAACGTTTGACCTTGTGGGAGGGACGGGAAACCTGAACGGAAAGTTTGAAACCGACAACAAGCGGTTTGCCTATGATTTCGATGGCAGAACATCGGAAGACAACGCATTTGCGCTCGTGGGGACGCTGACAGGGAAGAAGGGAGATGGCACCTCGCTCAAGCTCAGCCTCTTCGAGGGCAGGGACGGCGGATTCTATGTCGAACTCCCGCAGCAGCAGGGAAGGCTCCAGGAAGCCCAGGTCACCATACGGAACTCAGGCATAAGGTACCCCCTCGACCTCACCAAAGACAACCCCATGCCGCGCAATGATGCCGCCACCGCAATCGCGAACGCCGTCCTCGGGGGAATGAGGCGAAACACCGAGATCATCCTTCTTGGAAATGAGGGGAAGCTGGAGATCACCAGGAAGCCCGTCCTGACACTCGTCGCAACCGGGCCGCTGCCCATCCTGCCTTTCATCCAGGTGTCACAGACCATCACCGGCAAGCAGAACATCATCAAATTCCTGAGGGAAAAGGAGCTTCTCCCGCGCTGATTTCTGCGTTACAAAAGCGATACCCAGACGATTTTCTCAAGAAGGAGGGCCTATTGCGTTTTGGGTGGTGTTCACCTTTGTGCCTTCGTCCAGTCCTTGTCATGGAAACACACCTTGCCGGTGGGCCTATACGGAAGCTTACTCCCTTTGAGGGATTGATCCGGCCATCTCAAATAGTCATCTGAAGGACTGAGTTTATAGGGCCTAATATTTCTCTTCTCCAGGCCAAATTCCTTGTAATCCGGAGCTAAATTCTGAATTTTAGTGGATTCCCGTTTTCCGCTCAGAATATCCATCAGGGCAATAGCTGCGCGTGTCCCTTTGTACCCAATCTCTATTCCTGTTCCAATATCCCCAAGGCCAGAGTCGTCCTTCTTTTTTGCGGCAGTTTCAGCCCCCTGAGTTTGCTGGAGCGTCATATCCCGCTCAAACCATTCGAAACAGGCGTCATTATATGGGAATTTTTGAGGGTTGGTTTTGTTATAAAGGCATTGCCGGCTTTCCGCCTCCCTGCGCACCTGATCAGCGAGAGAGTCCATGGTCTGTATCACCTCGGGCCGATTGGTTTCCGGATGAGCTTGCTTGTACACGACAACGCAAGGATATGTTTTCGCCCACTCGGAGATGGGTGCCCGTTGCTGCGCTAAGGATGGGGAAGAAGCGAGTACTGATGCTGCCATCAAGGTAGCCGCCCCCCCTTTTACGAATGCGTCATATGGCTTCATGGTACTTTTCTTTTTGGCGCTTGAGTATATAAACTTTTCTATTTTTACCACTAACAAGTTACTATAAATAAGCCAACACACCCTTCCCGGCAAATAATGGCCTTCTCGCCCCTTTATAAATGGCCGGCGCAAGCCCAACACAAAACCTTTAAATATTCCCACGAGACGTGCAGGACGGTATGGTGATAGGCAGGATCAGGGATTTCTTCGCGGAGCGGAAGAGGCAGAAGGTGCACCGCCGTAGCGAGAAGGAGCAGGCGGAGACCTTCCGCGAGACCGAGGAGATGCGCTCGGCAGAGTCCCTCAAGAAGGAAGCGGACAGGCTGGCCCAGCTCAAGCAGTACAAGACGGCCATCGAGGAGTACGGGAAGGCCCTCGAGGTCTATCCCTACAAGGGGGATGAGGACAATCTCTTCAGGAACGCCAGGGAATTCCTGTTCAAGGCGCATTTCAACATCGCCGCCTGCTATTCCTATCTCGACCAGTTCGACGACGCCATCATCTCCTTCGACAGGGCGATCGCCATCGATGTCGAGGACACGCAGAACAAGGTCAAGGCATTGATGGCCAAGGGCAGCTCCTATTACCGCAAGAAGCTCCTCCTGGAGGGCGACGCGCGCGGGGCGTACCACATCGACGTCGAGCTTGAGCCGGACGCCAGGAAGGAGAAGCAGCGCGACAGGAAGGATTACGTGGCGCTGGCCCACGCGTGCTTCGCAGAGGCCGCGGACCTGGACAGGGGCAACGCGGATGCGTGGTACAGCAAGGGCCACATGGAGTTCCTGATGGGCAGGATAAAGGACGCGGTGAATTCCTTCGATCAGGTGCTCACCATCAAGAAGACCTACGAGAACACGGAGAGCGTCCACCTCTTCAACGAGATCAAGCGGGAGAAGGGCATAGCGCTCAAGCCGTCGGAGATCATCGAGGAGGAGACCTCCCAGCGGAACTTCAAGACCAAGAGCGGCCACTTCGTGAGGAACAAGGCGGAGCAGACCATGGCGGACTTCCTCTTCGACCAGAACCTGCTGTTCCAGTATGACGTCGCGGTGACGTGGGCGGACAAGGACGACTTCAGGGCGACGTTCTACCTCCCCAAGCTGGACCTCTACATCGACCACTTCGTGACGGCTGACATCAAGCAGCCCCCCAAGTTCATCAAGGCGAAGGCCAGGGAATATGACAAGCACAAGAAGCACTACATCTACACCACCTCCGAGGACGAGAAGCGCCTCAACGATTCGCTCCGGCTGAAGCTGAAGCCGTATATCATCCTTTAGGCCCTGCACGTTCCTTTTCCATTGCGCCAGTATCCTGTTGCTGTTTTTTCTTTTTGGTTGGCGCAGACCGGGGTTGTTGCGGGATTGGAGGTTGCCATCATTCCGGCAAATCCTTGCGACAGTAAATCGAGCCGACAAGGGGGACGCCCCTGCTCAGAAGCGAGCTTCCGGCATCCACTGCGTGGACTGCGGGGAATGTCGGCAATAGACGGAGCATGGGGGATTTGCCCGATGGCAACCCGAGCGAAGCGAGAATTACGCAACAACCCCGTGCAGACCAAAAAGCATTAAAACCTGAAAATACCCCCAGACGGCATGACACATCCTCCTGCGCTCACGGAGCTGGATGTCGGGGGAAAGGCCGTCTTCCTGCGCTGCTCGTTCGACGTCCCTCTTGATTCGACCAAGAAGCTGCTCGACCCGAAAAGGGTGAGGGACGATTCCCGCATCAGGGACCCGTTGCCGACGCTTTCTTATCTCATAAATAACGACGCGAAAATCATTCTGGCAGGAGGCTGGGTCGGAAGGCCGAAAGGCGAGGACCCTGACCTGAGCATGGCTCCGGTGGCGCTGCGCCTCCAGGAATTGCTGAAGGAAGAGGGGCTGCTGAAGCACCCCATCCTGCTGTCGCCCAACTGCCTTGATGGAAGCACGCCGAGAAGCGTCTACAGAAACAAAGAGGAGGTGGTAAAAGCCGTCAATGGCCTCAAGCAAGGCCAGGTCCTCCTGCTGGAAAACGTCCGCTACGACCCGGAAGCCAACTCCAACGACGAGAGGTTCGCGGAATTCATGGCATCATTGGCGGGCAAGGGCGCGATCTACGTCACCGAGGCGGAAGCCCATACCCACCGCCCGGAAGCGACCGTCACGAGCGTCCCCGGCATCATCCGCAGGAACGGCGGCACAGCGGTCTTTGGCATCAGGTACGCGGAAGTGATAAAGTACATCGGCAGCATCGCCAGGATGCTCGAGAAGCCGGAAAGAGGGCCGTTCATCTTCTTCCTGTCCGGCAAGAAGATCGAGACCCAGGTCGGCATCACCTCGAAAATCTCCGTCACCCATTCCCTGCTCGGCAAGATGCGGAAGGGCGACATCCTCGTGGTGCAGGGGGCAGTCACGTACACGTTCCTCATCGCGGAGGAATACCTTGACGTCATCGAGGAAAAGTGGGGGGAGCTGGAGAAAACGGTTGGGCTCTACAATGAGAGGATAACATCAGAGGCAGGGAAACTGAAAAAAGAGCACAGGGACGCGCAGGCCATCGCGGACAATGAGGCCAGGCTCCAGAAGGAGAAAAGCGACAAGCTAAAGGAAATCATCGGCTTGACGGACAATGGGATAACGTACCTGATTGGCAATTCCTTTGTCGAATGGAAGGAGATAGGCGAGCAGCTCGTCTTCGCGGCGAGGGTGTACCTCAAGGCGAGGGAGAAGGATGTTGCCGTCCTCACCAACGCCGACCATATCATCACAAACAAGTTCCCCGACAAGTACGGCAACCTTCCTGCAGATGCCGAGCTAAAGGAATTCGAAGCCGTCAACGGCATCCCCGAAGGCTGGCTCGGCGTCGCCCCAGGCATCAAGACCATACGGATAATCTGCAAGAACGCGGAAAGCGCCTCCCTGCTCATCCTGGCCGGCCCCATATCCATAGAAGACGAGAGGCTCGAGCAATTTTCCCGGACGAACAGGAAGCTTTTCGCATCCATAGCAAAGGCAAAATCCGATGGCGCGGTGACCATCGGCGCGGGCGGCGACACTGCAGCCATCATCAGGAGATGGAAGGGAGAAGATGCCTTCACGGTCATCTCCAACGCCGGCGGCGCGACGCTAGAGCTCATCGAGAAGGGCACATTGCCGGGAATAGAAGCCGTAGAGAAATGTAATCAATGAATCATGCATCAATATGTTCTTCCTTTCTCTTCCTCCTTCCCCCGTTCTCCATCCACGATAAGGGCAATGTTCTCTGAGAATGCCCCATTCAGCGCCGACTCGATCCTCTCCCTGTTCTTCCCGGTGCTGATGCCGGCGAGCTGCCCCTCGGCGAAAGAGAGGCGCTGCCTCACGACGTCCTCCTCAATCTTCGCCTTCTTCAGCGCATCGGCAAGCTCCCCCTTTTTCCTCTCGACAGGCGATTCCCTGATGCGCTGCATGAGCTTCTGCCGCTGTTCCCTCAGGGCGTTGGTGCGCTCCACATGCTGGGTGAGGACTTCGCGGGAAATGCCCCCTATAGCATCAAGCGCCTTCTGCGTGCGCTTCCCGTCAAGGCCAAGAGAGCCGTCGTGCAGGCTCTGCGCGAGCTTCGGCAGGATTGAGAGTATTGCCAGGTGGGGATCTCCCTCTATCGCCTGCTCCGCATGCTCGGCATAGGCCGCGATCAGCTTGTCATGCTCGAAGGAAACCTTGGCGAATTTCCTCAGGGCCTTCTCCAAATGAGAGAAGCGGAAGGAGAGTTCCAGCCCTGCCAGCGCCAAGGAACCCTCGATGCCCTGAAGCCCCCCCTGCCATTGTGCGAGCGCTTTTGCCTCGTCGCTTGCCTCAAGATTGGCCAGCTCCTCTTTGAGGTTCTGCTCCTTCTGCCTTGCCCCATGGAGATTCCCTTTCTCTGTCTCTGTCTCCTCCATAAGCTCGCGCCTGCGCCTGATCTTCTGCCTGATGGACGCCGCTTCCTCTTTTGCTTCGGCGAGCGCGTCCAGGCCGGACTCTGCCAGCGCCTCCTCAAGCTTCCTGAGGGCATTTTCAGACCCCTTGATGCGCTGCGCCACCGCGTGCGACTCGTGCGCGAAGAAGTGCTGTAGCACCCGGTAGCTCTTCAGGGAAGAGGAGGAGAATGATCCGATGTGCTGCCTGAACCCAGAAATGAACGTTTTCGCTTCCTCATACGCCATGCCGGATATCCCTTCAGGGAACGCGTCGCGGAGGAAGAGCGAGGCGAGCTTGACATATGAGTCCCTGTTGCCCTGCATGAAATGCAATGCCTTTGCCGGGATGTTCGGGTTGCGCAGCTCCGCCTCCCGCAGCGCGTCGATGCTGCCCTGCAGCGCCGCCTTCGCTTCCTCCATCTCCGCGCTTGCTTCCCTGAGGATGCCGTTCAATGCGGCGCGCAGCTGCTCCTCCTTGCGGGCAAGCCAGGCGTCGAGCTCCTCCAGCGCCATCTCTTTTTTTGCCGCCTGCTCTTTCTCCGAGGGGCCCCTTGCGAAGATCTTTTTGATGAATGAGAGCATGGGAAAAAGGAGGGCTTTACCATGATATTTAATACTTGCCACGCACGAGCTTTGTAGAAAAGCAGGGTAGCGCCAATGTGTGAGCGGTGCTGCGATGTGCGGCAGCGGCAGTGGGAGGGGACGCGCCCTGCGGGACGGACCCGCTCCTCGGCTGCGACAGCGGAGAGCGAGCCGGCGCTACCCCGGAGCGAAGCGGAGTTTTCTGCAAAGCCACGCACGTCGCCCTGTCATCGACGCCGGCAGAAACCCTTAATAATCCATATAGGGGAATCACCATCATGAAAAGCGCAATCATCATCCACGGCACCGGCGGTTATCCCGGAGAGAATTGGTTTCCCTGGCTCAAGGGGAAGCTGGAGGATGAAGGCTATCTGGTCCACGTTCCCCGATTCCCTACGCCGGAGAACCAGGATCCTGAGCATTGGTTTGAAGCGTTTGAAAAATATGAAGAATATATCGGCACTGGCACCATCATCATTGCGCACAGCGGCGGCTGCGCCTTTCTCCTCCGGCTGCTGGAAAAGGCCGCGACAAAAATCAGGGCCGCGGTCTTCGTGGCGCCGCCGCTCGGAATCATGCCGATCGCGCATTACAAGGCGGACGAGCCGTTCCTCAAAGAGCCCTTCAACTGGGAAAAGATAAGGGACAGCGCAAAGCATTTCCTGGTGTTCCACTCGGAGGATGACCCCTTGATCTGCATAGGCAACGGCGAGAGATTGGCAGGGGAATTGGGCGTCAATCTGGTGAGGCTCAGGAATGCCGGCCACTTTAATGCCAAGGCAGGATACACCACTTTTGAATTACTTCTTGAAAAACTCAGGCCAATCCTGTAATCACTGCAGCCGGCTCCGGCCGGTATCCGTTATTCCAAATTCCGGATTTATTTATACCTGAACCGGCGGAAATGCCTGCACTCCAGGCAGTACATCACCAGCATGCCCTTGCGCAGCCTGATGCGCGAGTTTGCCGATGTCCAGTAGGCATTGCAGTGCCGGCAGAACCTCCTGCGCAGCTCTGGAGGGATGCGCACCTTGTACTTCATGCCGATTTTCCGCGCAAGGATGACGTAGCGCTTCGCCAATTCAGGCTGCTTCTGCGCCCTGAGAGTGGCCTGCGAGAACAGCTCGGTAATGCGCTCTCTCGCGAGCTTCTGCTGCTTCGCCGGCTTGCGGTAATAGCGTGCCATGCCCGCCAGTTATCTCCTGCCTTATAAATATTCATTGCTCTTTCCAGCTCTGTCCCGAATGGAGGCAGTGCCTCTTTCGTGAGCGTATCGGCAGCTGCAACAGTGGATGTGGAAGGGGAAACTCCCTATGGGAGGGAACCACATATTC
>Ga0209518_1002305_pt1 | contig 18148 bp, 21 predicted proteins | sample RifGroB1_FD_183993 | JGI IMG/M metagenome (GOLD analysis project Ga0209518, IMG submission 183993) | Groundwater microbial communities from Rifle, Colorado, USA - Groundwater B1 (SPAdes) (version 2) | ecosystem: Environmental > Aquatic > Deep subsurface > Groundwater | place: Rifle, Colorado...
GCGCCTCAAAATGGTTATTTCTTAACCGCAGAACAAGAAAATAAATCCACAAAACCGACAACGCGGACACCGCGATAAAAATCCCTCTCGTCCGGAGCTTAAAGGCCTCGCTCTCGGAAGCGGCGACAAGCCAATCTTTAAAATCGTGCGCGATTGACTCTCGCAGGTCGCCGTAATCCACCGTCTTCAAAAACGCGAACGCGTCCGGCACAAGTCCGGTCAAAGAAAGATGATACCAAACCGACGGATAATAATAGTAACCGGGCAATATTCTGCCGTTCTCAATGGATTTGGTTATAAGAGGAACGGTAAAGGCGGTCTCGTCCCAGTGCCTGCCGACATCTACGCCATAGACACCGACAAAAAATACCCATAAAACCAAAAGGGTTATCAACGCGGAAAATATGCGTTTGTCCATCTTAATTAAGCAGAAATTACTTTAAACTCCGGAAGAGGAACAATAAACTTGCCGTCGGATTTCAAAAATTCAGCTTCTCTCGCGGTGAACTCTTCCAAAAACGCCCACGGCAAAACCAAGAAATAATCCGGCTTGTCTTTACGCGCCTGTTCCTCGGAAATTATCGGAATTTTGGTGCCTACAATCCTTTTGTTCCACTTGTCCGGGTTCCTCTCGGCGGCGGCAATAATGTGCTTATGGTCAAGGCCGTAGAACTGAAGTAGCGCGTTGCCGCGAGTGGAAGCGCCATAGATATAAATACGCTTCCCTTTTTTAATCTCATTATTTATAAAATCCACGGTTCGCGTCCTAAAGTCCATAATTCGCTTTACGAAATCTTCATAAGCGGTTTTATCGTCTAATCCGATGGACTGTTCATGTTTCCTTAGGTCGTCCAGACGCCGGACGGCGCCGGAAGAAATTTTTATGTTCTTCCCCTTTCCGCGATGGCGAATATAAGTCCTGAAACTCCCTCCGTTAATGTTGTTAAGTTCAACGTCAAAAACCTCAAGATTGTGACGAGCCAAAAGATTTTCCAACGCAAGCAAGGAATAATATTCCAAATGTTCATGGCCGATATTATCAAAAGCATTCTGGGCAAGCATTGAGGGCAGTGCGTTCATTTGAATGATAAACACCCCGTCGTCGTGAAGGCATCTCGCGACATCCGCCACGAACTTGTTTGGGTCTTCCAAATCGTAAAACATCGCGATTGCCGTAACACTCTTGGCTTTCGCGCCGCCAACTTCTTTATTCCACAATTCGTGGCTAAAAAAATCGTTGATAATCTTAGCAACGCCTCCTCTGGCATATTTCATAAGATTCCGCGCCGGCTCAAAACCGACTAGCTGAAGATTCGGCGTTGAATAACCGCGCAAAAGAGTGCTGTCATTTGAGCCGATGTCCAAAACATAATCTCCGCCATTCAAATCCATCAACGATTCAACTTTCCGCGCAATACCGCGCAGTTCGTTGGTCATGGTGTTGCTCACGCCGGAGCGGTACCAATACTGCCTGTACATTGCCTCATGAGAAGGGGTGTGCTTCAACTGCAAAAGCCCGCAGCCGCCGTCTTTTTTGTTGCAAAGCACGAGCTCCAAAGGAAATTTTGGGGTTTTCTCGTCGGAACTTCCCATTTCCGGAAAATCAGTAATGAACTGGTCGCCCAATGAAAAAATCGGCAGAAGCGGAGAAAAGCCGCAAACGCGGCAACTTTCTCTTACTGCTATTATTTTTTGCTCCGAATTCATGGTTTTAAGCCAAATAAATCTGGCTAATTTTAACAACCTCGTCCACCCCCTCCTCCAAAGAAACTTTCGTTTCAAAACCCAGTTTTCTAATTTTATCATAAGAAACCGAATAATCGCGCTGGTCAAAATCGTGGCCGGTCTCGGCAAAATGCACGTAGCAATTGGTTTTGTTTTTTATTATATTGCAAAGCTGTTCTTTGCTGAAATTCATTCTGTCGTCGCCGACGTTATAAATTTCACCTTTCATTCTGTCGTAATTTTCCAAAGCGAACAGAAACGATTTTGCCATATCGCGCACGTGAATGAAGGTTCTCATAAAATCTTTTTCGTAAACCACAAGCGTTTTATCCCGCACCGCCTTCATTGTGAAATCATTCGCCAAAAGATCCAATCGTATTTTGTAATGCGCTCCGAAAGCGGTGGCGAAACGGTAAATGACAAATTCCTTGTTCTCGGCCACAATTTTTTCTCCCTCCACTTTATGAACGGAGTATTCAGTCAAGGGATTAAGCGAAGTGGTCTCAAGACAAACCGGTTCGGTCATTTTCCCGTAAACACTGCCGGTTGAAGAGAAAAAAATCGGCAATCTTCCGCCGACAATCCCAACTAAATTTCTGGTGCCGTTAACGTTAATGTCGTGCGAAAAAACCGGTTCTTTTTTGCACGCGGGGTAGCCGACAATGCCGGCAAGGTGAATAACCGCGTCCACTCCGGAAAGCGCCGCCTCAACGTCCGATTTTGACCTTATGTCTCCCTTTTTGAAATCAAAATTTTTATGCGCGAAAAACGACAAAAGCGCCTCGCCGCCCGCATGAAGAGAATCAAGAACCCGCGTTTTATAACCGCCTTTTAAAAGCAAATCAACCAAAGCGGTCCCAATATAGCCCGCGCCGCCGGTAACTAAAACCGACTGAAACTGTTTCCGCATTATAGAAAATAATATAAACAACTTTCATAAACTTTTCAAGTTCAGCTTTCGTCCTTCACTTGCGCGCAAAAGGGAAATCTGCTACAATCCCTCCAGCAATTTAACATGGATTGAGCATGAAAAAGGAGAAAGGCGCATGAAATATATCCGATATCCGGAACTGGAGAATCAAGTTGCCGTCGTTACCGGCGGCACGCGCGGCATCGGGTTGGCGATTTCCGAAGCGTTTTGCCAAAACGGAATGCTAGTAATGGCTGTTTACCGCGCAAAAAACGAAGAAGCCGAAAAAGCGGTCGTGGAGTTCCGTGACAAATATTCGTTCCGAGCAATAAGATGCGATGTAACCGCCAACAATTTCAAAACCATGATTTGCAGTTATCTGGCGCTACTCGGAATATCCGAGGTGAATGTTCTTGTCAACAATGCCGGTATCGTCCATCGCGGGAAAATAATTAACTCCGAAATGGCGCCGATGCGGGCAGTGTTTGAGACGAACGTACTTGGCGCGATCAACGCCGTCCAAGCCCTCGCGCCCTTTATGAAAAATAATCTCCGGCAAAAAAGTATCATCAATATCGGTTCAACCAGGGGTCATGACCACTATGCCATTCAAAATTCGGGAATCTACGGCGCTTCAAAAGCGGCTCTGATTCATCTGACAAAAACCATGGCTTTTGAACTGGCGCCGATGAGAGTCAACTCCGTTTCTCCCGACAGAACGCGCACGACTCTCACAACCGATTCAAACTTGATTGCCGAACTTATAGACATTAACAATCCTTCCGACATCGCCAATATGGTCCTGTTTCTCGTCTCAAACGCCGCGAGAACCATTACCGGCAAAGACATCATGGTCGGTTCAAGCATCCGCCCCAAATAACGGGGCGTTTTTATTTTCAAAAATATGCTTTAGAATAAATAATCAAATGAAGAATGCCGTTAAAAATTTAATAAAGTTTTTATTTCGCCTTCTTCCGGATGGAGCGCCGGAATTTATCTATACGACGGTGTTAAAACCCAAGCCGCTTAAAATTGCCGCCAATAAAATCCTGACGCTTTTAATACCCGAAACGCTCCTGGTTGGAAACTCCCTGATTGCCCTCAATAAAAATGACCCGGTTGTCTCCGGCGCCTTGATGCTCGGCGCCTACGAAAAGTTTGAAACCCAGTTAATCCGCAAAAACATCAAACAGGGGGGGTGATCGCGGATATCGGCGCGAACATCGGATACTACACCGCGATAGCCGCCGAAGCGACGGGCCCGGAAGGACTTGTTTTGGCCTTTGAGCCGGAGCCGGAAAATTTCAAATTTTTGAAGAAAACGGTTGTTTTGAATGGCTTTAAAAACGTGGAGTGTTGCGAAATGGGAATTGCCGATTTTGAAGGGCGCGGCAAATTATATTTATCAACGGAAGGCAATATGGGCGACCATCGCATTTATCTTTCACCCGAAAAAAGACCCGGCATAGACATTGAACTTACTACTTTGGATAATTTTTTGAAAAAGCGCGGAATTGCGAAACTTGACGTTATAAAAATGGACATCCAGGGCGCGGAGGGACTCGCGATTCGCGGAATGAAAGAAACGCTGAAGAACAGCGAAAAACTAAAAATTTTTACGGAATTTTGGCCTACGGGCATTGAAAGAACCGGACTTAAACCGGCGGATTTTCTTTACGCTCTGGCGCGCGCCAATTTCAAAATATACAACATTAACAGAAAAAACGGAGCGTTGGAATCAATCTCGGACTTTGAATCCTTCGCGAAAAAATTCGGCGGCAGAGAATTCGCAAACTTATACTGCGAAAAATAGAAACGTCATTTACTCCTGTCAAAAAAAACGTACCAAATCAATTTAGAAAAATATTTCGGGGCTTCTTTCATAAAACGCAGTTTGGACTGGCCAAAACGCCTCTCATAGAACATTACCGGTATTTCAGCGATGCTAAAGCCGTTTCTTGAAAATTTCAAAATGGTTTCAAAATTAAAGAAGTTGTTGTTTTCGTTGGTTTTTATTTTTAGCCATTTCTCGCGGCGCAATATTCTGAAATTGGTGTTGAAATTTTTGAGCTTGATGCGGCTAAGAACAAGAACCGTCCAATTCCCCAGCATGCTCACCGCGTACTTAAACCACGCATCCTTGACACCCCCATCCGCGCCCGCTTCGCTTATTGGAACATATTTTATTTTATATCCCAAAACCAAATCGCAGCCCTCTTTAATTTTTTCATAAAGCCGCTTCATATCTTCGGGTCTAAAAGACAAATCGGCATCCGAAGATAAAATGAATTCGCCCCGCGCCGCGTTGTATCCGTCGCGAAGCGCAGAACCGATGCCGTATAAGCCGCCACGTTCAATAAGGCGCACGTTTCCGAAACGCTTATTGAAATCGCCTAAAAGTTCGGCCGTACCGTCTTTTGAGCCGTCGTCCACGACTATAATTTCAAATCCGGCTTCGCCGGACAAACCCCCAAAAGCCGACTCTATTTGCGGAACAAGAACGGAGAGGTTTTCTTTTTCTTTATAGGTTGGGAGAACTATGGAGAGTTCCACTGCGGAAAATAAAGCCATCTCTAAACAAACGCAGGGAGACGCAGTTTTTCCCGACCAGCCGAGAACTCAATCTCTTTTTTTGGAATCACAAAACCGAAAGAAACGCGCTTGTTTTTTGCGTTCAAAACCTCTACTCCGACAAGCAACCCATCCTTATCATAATCAACGATTATCCCCTCTTTTACTTCCTTGGTCTTATAAACTTTCCTGTCGCTGAACTCAAAATAAGTCGCGTCGGCTTGCTTGTTATAGGCGTGTTTTTTTATTTTAATCATTGTCATTGTCTTTGTAGGTAGTGATTAGTATGATTTTTTTATCTTCCACTTTGTAAATTACAAATAGTTTCTTGTCTTTTTTTGTATAAATAACTTTTATAGCCCCGCCTTCTTGCATTGAACGTTCTTGCCCTTTTATGACCGCTTCCTCAACCTCCTTCTTCGTTATTCCACGTCTTTCAAATTTTTCTAGAATATGGTCTGTATAGATAAACCCTGAATTCATAGTATAACAATTATACTACAATGTAAAGAATGTAAGAACTCTATTTGCGGAACAAGCACGGAGAGGTTTTCTTTTTCTTTATAGGTTGGGAGAACAACTGACAATTTTATTGACTGCATGATACTTAAGTTTAATATGTGATATAATTTCCGCAAACAATGTCTAGTGGAACGAACCGGCTGGAGTCAATTTTATTGAAATAGAACTCTAACGAGCTTCGCAAAACCCGTTTCGGCTCTCCAATAAAAAGCGTATATTTTCGCGCCAAAACACGCGGATAGCACGTTCAAAAAATTCCGGGGAGACGGCTTTATCCGAAAAGCCCGCAATAGAAAGCTGATGCCCTTCTTTATTTCTCCGCCCATAACATAAGTACTGCCGATATATCTGTGAATAAACTGCGATTCGTTTTTGATGCCGTGGTTTTCAAACTCGGAAAGATATTTGCGCACAAAGCTATCAAGACCCCTTAATCTCCTCTCATGAGGCAAACCCGATGAAAAATAACGACGTCCTCCAATCTGCCTAACGTCGTATTTCAAAAAAAGCGGCTTATCAAGAGCGCCTGCTTTGAATTTTTTGAAAAACTCGATGCCGAAAACTGCATCATAGTCGAAATACATCTCTTCGTCCCATGCAATCTCGTCAACAACTCTCTTCCTCATTAACCATCCGTTATCCATTGCCGTATAAAACGAACCGGGCGCAAGCTTAGGCAAAATATATCGTTTACCATATCGCGTAAAAAGATACACTCCTACGGAGAGCGCTCCATATTCCCGCGGCAGTTTTGCCAAAACCGGAATTGTTTCCGCAAGAAAATTAGGTTCAAGCGCGTCGTCGTCATCAAGAAAAACAACGTATTCACCGACTGCGTGCCGCACCCCGGTATTATGCGCCGCCGCCCCACCCTTGTTATTCTCGTGGCGCACATACCGCAAACGCCTGTTTTTTCGAGCTTCCTCCGCGATAAACTGCTCGGTTTCATCGTTTGAACAGTCGTCAACAACTATAACTTCAAAATCATTGAAGGTTTGATTCAACGCGCTTGGCAAAGAACGCTCTTTTAACAACCAGGCTCTGTTGTATGTAATGAGGACTATACTTGCTTTAACCATGGAAATTATAATAGCCCGGTGTCTTATTCTTTTGAAAAACATTGTCCATCCACTGCTTATTTTTCTTATACCACGCCAAGGTTTCAAAAAATTTTTCCTTAAAATCAGAAAGCGGCTTCCAGCCCAATTCTTTTTGAATTTTCGCGCTTTCTATAGCATAACGACGATCATTGCCGGGTCGATCCGGTACAAACTCCATAAATGATTCATCGAGATTAAAATACTGCAAAATAAGCCGCGCAATTTCCAAATTGTTGTACTCGTTATGCGCTCCTATATTATAAACCTCGCCATTTTTTCCTTTAAACAGGCAGAGCTCAAAAGCCGTTGCGCTGTCATCTACATGAATCCAATCTCGAACGTGTTTGCCATCGCCGTGAATCAATATTTTTTGTCCCTGTAGTAATCGAGAAACTGAATACGGAATAAGTTTTTCTGGATACTGATGAGAACCGAAGTAATTTGAGGAGCGTGCAATGACAATGGGCAGACCTAAATGATTGTGGTAAGAACCACACATCAAGTCACCCGCTGCCTTTGTAACGGCGTATAAATTATTTGGTTTTATAGAAGTAATTTCGCTGAATCTATCCGCTGAATCCAGCTTTAAACTACCATAAACCTCGTCGGTGGAAATCTGAACGAATTTTTTTAAATTTTTATACCGCTTGACCGTATCCAGCAGATTATGCACGCCGATGATATTTGAGTGAATAAAACTATTTAAAAATTCATCGGTTGCAAGATTGATAGAGCGATCGACGTGAGTTTCGGCCGCGAAATTAATCAAATAATCCGGCCTATAGCTGGCCAGCACCTCGCCGACTAATTTTTGATCGGCGATGTCCCCATGAACAAATCTATAGCGCGGATTTTCGGCGATATCTCGCACATTCTCTTGATTACCGGCATAAGTCAGCTTGTCATAATTTAAAACCTCGGCTCCCGGGTTATTCTTCAAAATATGCCTTATAAAATGCGAGCCCATAAAACCGGCTCCGCCGGTTACTAAGATTTTCATATTATTGGTCATTATACTTAAACCGGATTTATATGCAATGCCTTACGCCGTCCTTAAAAGACATGTATATGTAGTTCGCGCACCTAATCGGCTAAAATCTCGGATTTCAATTTCTTTGCCTCCCGTGAAAAGAAGAGCCGCCATTCTTTAGCCGAGACGCTTTTTATCATTTTAGGATAATCTTCAACCTTCGCGGATTTTATAAACTGAGTTCCCAGTTGCAGAGGATCAATATGCCAATCAAATTTGAGTTTAGCTTTCTTGATAAGCTCGCCGATTTTCCACTTTTTTTCTTTGCAGATAAAATATAAATCTATGTAGTCCCTCGCGGCGCTACGCTGATAGATTGTAAAAAGCTTGTTGACCGCGATATCAATCAAACTATCTATGGAAATGCCGCATTCAATGCCGTTTTTTTCTATCCGCGAAAAAGGGAAATAGGTAAATTCTGTTTTTAAAACCATTTTGTCAAAATGAAAAAAAAACAGATTGCGATTGTAACTTTGTTCGAAATCAACCTTTTTAGCCCCCGTATCTTTTTTAAGCGCGTTCACGGCGGAATCAATGTTTATCATATCCACCTCATTTTCAGAGAAAAAATCTAAATCCTCGGAATAACGATGTCCGAGATAAAAAGCCGAAAGAGCAGTGCCGCCGGTAAGATAAAAATTGTCTTCCAGATAAGCAATTTTTCCGGCCGCTGCAAGAAACTGCCGCTGAGTTTTATTTAATATTTCTGCCTTCATCCAGAATAACGCTTAAAAAATTCCTCCTCGCGGGGTCAATTTTAATTCGCCGCCAATATTTCTTCAGCTCATTTTTAGAAATCTTCCGTCCGTTCAATCCAAAATTAACAAGCTGTTCCAATCGCCATATTTTATAGCTTTCGGGGTTTTTTTTGAGCCGCCGCTCGTCAATTGACCAATTATACACAGTAGCGTAATTATAACATTAAAACATGCCGAATTCAACCTTCGGCCTCCAGCCGAACGCTTTTCTGATTTTTTTGGCGTCCAAAGATATGCGGACGACTTCGCCGGGCCGAAAAGGCGCGTAAACCGGCTTTGCTTTGAAACCAAGTTCTTTTGCTAAAATATCAAAAATCATTTTGTCTTTGATTTCCTTGCCCCATCCCAGATTAAAAATATCGTTTTCCCCTTTTCGCAAACCGATAACATTGGCTCTTACAATATCGTCCACGTAAACATAATCCCTCGTTTTCGAACCATCTCCGTAAATTACGGGCCGCTTGCCTCGGCGCATCAGGTCGCTAAAAATCGCCACAACGCCGGCCTCGCCTTTTGGATTCTGACGAGGTCCGTAAACGTTTGGATAGCGAAAAATCAGATAATCAAACCCGTATTGTCGGCTGTAAAATTTTATGACTTCTTCGCCTAAAAATTTTGAAAGGCCGTAAGGAGAAAGCGGGTTGATTAACTCGTTTTCATTTGCCGGAATTTTTTTTGGCTGGCCGTAAATCGCGCCTCCGCTTGAAGAAAAAATAAATTTTCGCCCGCTTCCTTTGCCGTATTTGCCGAAAGCAAGCAGAACGTTCGCGGTTCCAAGCACGTTTGTTTCAAAAGTCGGTATGGGATTTTTGACCGATTTCACCACTTCGGCGATGGCGGCGTGATGATTAACTATCGCGGGTTTTTCTTTTTTAAAAATATTGAGAACGCGTTTCAGGTCGCGGATGTCGGCTTGATAAAATTTAGCTTTGGGATTAATATTTCGGCGAAAACCCGTGCTTAAATTATCAATTATCGCCACCTTATGCCCGGCTTTAATATAACCGTCAACAACGTGAGAGCCTATAAATCCGGCCCCGCCGGTTACTATGATTTTCATATTACTTACCATTATAATTAGATTAGACCGATATGGAAATATCAATTGTTATTCCGACTTATAAAAGGCCGGCGGAGCTTAAAGAATGCCTGAATTCTGTAATCCGCCAAACCAAGCCGCCAAAAGAAATTTTGGTGATAGATAACGCCGACGACGAAGCGAGCAAAAAAATAGTTGGCGAAATCTCGGCTGTTGCCGCGCGGTATGTCAGAAACGAAAAAGAAAACAGCTTGACCGGCGCGAAAAATTTGGGCGCGGAAAAAGCAAGCGGCGATATAGTTTTGTTTTTGGACGACGATATGACCATAACAAAAAATTATCTGGAAGAACTTTTGTCGGTATATCAAACTCATCCCGAAGCAGTCGGCGTGGAAGGATATATTGAAGCGCCGAACACAAAGCTGTACAAATTCTCAAATTTAATCGGCAGATTATTTTTTTTGGGACACAGAGCCGAAAACCAATGCCGAATCCTTCCCTCAATCAAGGGCGTTTACCCCGGCTCTTTAAATAGTCCCATGAATTGCGAATGGCTTAGCGGCGTCAGTTCCTGGAAAAAAGAAATTCTCGCGGAATTTAAATTTGACGAAAATCTGAAAAAATATTCCGACAGCGAAGACCTGGATTTTTCTTATCGCGTCCATAAAAAATATCCCCGCGGCTTGTTTATTGCTCCGCGAGCGCTGATGCGGAATAAAGAAGCCGAAGCGGGACGGCCTGCTTTGAGAGAGCTGATATTAATGACTGAAATTTATAATTTGTATCTTTTCTACAAAAACTTTGACCAAACGCTTAAAAATAAACTAATTTTTCTGTGGAGCAGGGTCGGAAAATTTATTTTTAATCTTTTGGCTTTCGTCTATAAACTGTCGCCGAATTACCTGAAAAAAAACGTTTATCTCGTTGAGGGCTGGTTTTTGGCCATAAAACACAAAAAAGAAATCAAGGCGGGAAATTTGGAGTTTTTCAATAAAACTTTAAGATAAGCTCATGCTCATGGAAGAATATAACCAATACTGGGAAAAACATAAAAATGACTACGCCGTTGAATTGCCTAAAAGAGGAATACAAAGCAGATTAAACTTATTCCGGAAACATCTCAAGAATAAGATTGTTTTACATATCGGATGTTCGGATTGGCCCGACACGGAAGAAAAAATTGAAAATAAAGACCTTCTGCACCAATATTTAGGGAATATCGCGGCTGAACTTTACGGATTGGACGTGTCCGCGGAGAGCGTCGGCATAATGAAAAAAGACGGGATAAAAAATGTTTTCGCCGGAGATTTATATTTACTTCATAACAATGAGGGTTTATCCGATAAAAAATTTAACGTGCTGTTGATTTCCGAGGTTATTGAACATCTCGTGAATCCTGGTTTGGCGCTGGAATCAATCCGTAAATATGTTCTTAAAACCAACCCGAAATGCGAGGTTATTTTTACGGTGCCGAATTATCAAAACCTTTGGTATAATTTCACTTCCGGCTTAACGGGCAAAGAGGTCGTCAATTCCGACCATAAATATTATTTCAGTTACCGAACGTTCAGAACCCTTATAGAAAATTATAATTTTGAGGTAAATGACTTTTATTTCGCAACCTACGGCGAAGGGATGGAAACGCTAAAGGGGCGGATATTCGTGAAATTATTCTCTAAAATATTCCAGTGCCTCCTGCCATACCTATATTTCAAATGCCATGTCGGCAAACAAGGGTTTCGAGGAAAGAAAGCATAGATTTTACTTATTCTGCATAGATATAGACAAATTTGCATAGATTTGATAGGATATCTATGCAACCATGAAAGAAAAAAAGCTATTCACTATTGGAGAAACGGCCGAATTTTTGGGAGTTTCAATAGATACCCTAAGGCGTTGGGATTTAAAAGGAAAACTTAGGGCGGTCAAAAGTCCCGGAGGACATCGCTATTATCCCAAGGAACAATTAGAGAGTTTTGTGTCGGACATCAGGGCGATAGCCCGCGTTTGGGCGGAAAGCCAAACGGCCCCTAACCTGCCGCCAGAACAATACTGTCACACACAGGACATTTTCAAAGCGCGGCTTGATAGTATGGCCATTGAACTTGACCGCGAGTCAGCTACCGAGGACCTTGCGCCGCTAATTGTCGCAGTAACGGGCGAGGTTGGAAATAATTCTTTTGACCACAACTTTGGCAATTGGCCGGATGTGTCGGGTGTTTTTTTCGCTTATGATATAAATAAACGTCTTATAGCGCTGGGCGACAGAGGCGTGGGAATCCGCGCCACACTTTCTCGCGTGCGGCCGGATTTAAAAGACGACATAATGGCGCTGACAACCGCGTTTACCGAACGAGTTTCCGGCCGCTCTCCCGAACAGAGAGGAAATGGGCTAAAATTCGTTAACAACGTCGCAACGCAAAACCCGATAGGCATCTCTTTGCAATCGGGCACTGCCGTAGCCGAAATCGCTGAACGAAATGGGGGGCTAAGAGTCGGCTTGGCGGATAGACATATACGAGGGACCTTAACCATAATAACTTACAAAAATTAAAAATTATGCGCATAGAACTCAAAAAATTCGGCAAGGTGCTGACTTCACGCCCCGCCGGCAAAGAGGCCTTCGCGGCTATTCGCCCGACGTTAAACCCCGACGCCGATATGGTTGAAGTTGATTTTTCCGGTATTATTTCAATCGCGCCTTCCTGGGCTGACGAATTTTTTACCGCGCTTAAAAGTATGTACAAAAATAAAGTGAAATATTTACCAACAGACAATCGGTCAGCAATAGAAACGCTTAAAATTCTCGGAGAAAATACCGAAAAACATGCCTAATCAAACCGACAAATTCGTATCCGTAATAATCCCTTGCCGGAACGAGCAGAAATTCATCGGCGCGTGTTTGGATTCGCTTTTGGCGCAGGATTATCCAAAAGACAAAATGGAAATTCTGGTGGTGGACGGAATGTCCGAAGACGGAACAAGAGAAACGGTTAAAAAATATTCGGAAAAGTATCCGTTCATTAAACTCGTGGACAATCCCAAAAAGCACACCCCGTTCGCGCTGAACATCGGGGTTAAGACAGCGCGCGGCGACGTCATCGCCGTTACCGGAGCGCATTCCATGCTAAACAAGCCGGAAATTTTAATGAGAATTGACGCTCACGCTTCGTACAAAAATAATTACATCTCCAAATCCGTGGAATACCTTAAAAAATACGACGCGGACAACGTCGGCGGAATAATGAAAACCCTCCCGCGTTCCAACAAAGTCATAACCCGAGCAATTGCCTTGGCCTTGTCCAGTTTTTTTGGAGTCGGCAATTCCATATTCAGAACGGGCGCCAATGAACCAAGAGTGGTGGATACCGTCTTCGGAGGATGCTACAGAAGAGAGGTATTTGATAAAGTCGGGCTTTTCAACGAGAATCTTGTCCGTTCGCAGGATATGGAACTTAATCTGCGCCTTAAAAAGGCGGGCGGAAAAACAATGCTGACGCCCGACATCGTTTCCTACTATTATCCAAAAGACAATTTAAAAGATTTTTTCACGCATAATTTTCAGGACGGCATATGGGCAATCTATCCTCTGAAATTTACAAAAACGCCGCTCCGCTTCAGACATTATGTCCCGCTTCTATTCGTATTAACCCTGCCGTTGAGCGTCTGGCCGTACATACCGGCGAGCTTATTTTTCTCCGCAAAAATCGCTTTGCGCGAAAAAGACTGGCGTCTGTTTTTCGCCCTGCCGCTCGCGTTCGCCGCGCGGCATTTCGGATACGGTCTTGGGTCTATTCTGGGATTAATTAAACTTATACGATGATATGAAAACGGCTATCGTAACCACTACAATAAATGTGCCTCTTCTGCTGTCGGATTACGCAAAAAACGCAAAGGAGCACGGCCACGCAAACGTGGCATTTATCGTTATAGGAGACCTAAAAACGCCTCCCGCGACAAAAGATTTCTGCGAAAAACTTGAACGAAAAAGCGGGTACGAAACGCTGTTTTTGGATGTAGGACGCCAAAAAGAATATCTTAAGCGCTATCCGGAACTTGAAAAATTTCTGCCCTATAATTCAATACAACGAAGAAATATCGGCATATTGCTTGCCTATGAGAACGGCGCTGAAAAAATTATTACGATTGACGACGACAATTTTCTTGTAAACGGGGACTTTATAGGACAACACAGCATTGTCGGTGAATCAATGACCGCGGATACTTTAACCTCTTCTTCCGGCTGGCTGAATGTCTGCGCTTTTCTTAAAGAAAAAAACGGCAATGCTTTTTTCCCTCGCGGATACCCCATGAAAGAAAGAAAAAATAAAGGAGATATTGCTCACAAACGCATCAAGAAAACGGTGGCGGTGAACGCAGGGCTATGGCTCGGAGACCCGGATATAGACGCCGTTACAAGAATCGTTCTCGCTCCGGAAACTGAAGCATACACAAGGCAAGAAAATTTTTTTCTTGATATAGGAACGTGGTCGCCGTTTAATTCCCAAAACACGGCCCTCGCGAGAGATGTCGCGTCGGCATATTTTTTAAGCCCGCACATCGGCCGATACGACGATATCTGGGCAAGCTATGTCGTGCGCAAAATATCGGACCACCTTAACGAATTTATTAGCTACGGATTTCCTTTGGCAAAGCAGAAACGAAACGAACATAATTTAATCGGCGATTTGGAAAAAGAAATCAACGGTATGCGGATGACGGATGCTTTTTGTAAAACCCTGAGGGAATTGCCCCTTAAGGAAACAAGCTACAAAGAATGCTTCGCTGAATTGTCGCGTAATTTACCGGATAAACTGCGGCAAGACAAAAATTTTTCCGAGTCCGATGTAGCTATGCTTAAAAATTTTTGCGAAGGATTAAAAGTTTGGAACCAAACAATAGACAGAGTTAACGCAAAATGACAAGCATTATTCCACTCTTAAAAGAAACACAAAAGAAACACTGGGTTGTTCCGCGAAGGCCGCAAAAAAAGGACAGGGTCGGCTTTGTTTTTAGCACTAAAGAGCGTGTTGATTTTACAAAACAAACGCTCCCCTCCATGGACCAAGACGGCGGATACGATATTGTCTGGGTTGACGGCAGCGATTCGGAAGAAGCGCGGAAATTGCCAGCATCATACAACTTCAGAAACGCAAGGCTCGCGGAATATCATTTAGACATCAAAGGAGGGCCGAATAAAGCAATCCTGTTCGGTTTAGGGCGCCTGATTGAGCTGGGATACGATTACTGCGGGCTTATGGAAAATGACATACTCCTTAAAAAGGGTTGGTTTGAAAAACTTATGGGCCTCTTCATTCTCGCGGCGGACGACGGAATCGCGGTCGGAGCCGCCACGGTCAGAAATTTTGAAAGCAGGGTTCTGGAGTACAGAAACAGATACACGATTAATTGGAACATCGGCGCAGGAATGATTCTGTTCAGCCGAGACGCCGCGAAATTGCTGACAGAAAATTATCCCCCGATAGCCACGGCTCAAGGATTGTATAAATTCTACGGAAAGCACTTGGGGCTGGATTTAGGCACAGCTAAAGAATTGTGGTTCGACAAACCGGACCGCGCGATGTCGCCGGACTTTAATTATGAAACCGTGCTGTATCCGCGGGGACTTGCCGCAATCGGTTCGGTGCCTGCCTACGCCATAAAAGAACTTGAAGCCGGAGTGAGTCCGGAAGAACGCGGGACAAAATACGTCTCCGAAGAAAAACGAAACTTTCTTGTATATAAACCGATGAATCGGTGGAAACTGCCGATAATATACATTATCGCGCCTTTTTTTTCCGCGACGTGGGTGTTATTTAAAAATATGCCGTGGCTTAAAAAGCTGGCGAGGCGCGTATTCGACAAATGAGCGAAAAACATGGAAATATATATTCCAAAAATATATCAGGCGCTTAAAAAATATTTGCCGGTAGAAATAATTCTAAAACCATTGATTAAAATTCTTTCCGTTAGAAAAAAAATGGAGCTTTTTCGCACGGACACCCCGGGTACCAGGTTACGATTTCTTTTAGAATGGTATGAGCCCGAAACGGTCAGGGCGTGCAGACAAATTATCAAGCCTGGAATGACGGTTATTGACGCTGGCGCGCATATCGGATATTATACAAGAATTTTTTCAGAACTTGTAGGAAAAACTGGCAAGGTATTCGCGTTTGAGCCGCATCCCGCCACTTTTAAATTGCTCGCCCACAACATTCCCGCGGAAAAATATCCTAACGTCAAACTTTTTCCTCTGGCGCTCTCAGATAGGCAAGAAGAGCTTGAGTTTTTTGAAGTTAAGGGCTCGGGGAAACACAGCATATACGATGTCTCTTCTTTGTCCTACATAGACCCCGATGGATATACCCCGAAGAATAAATTACTGGTGCGCGCGCAGGACTTGGACAAAATATTGGAAAACCTCGGCAGTCCCGTTGTTGATTTTATGAAAATTGACGTGGAGGGCGCGGAGCCAAAATTACTTAAGGGCTCGGAAAAAACAATAAAGCGATCGGGGAGTTTAAGGGCTGTTATAGAATTCAATAAAGCGGCGCTTGCGCTGTCCGGAACCAGCCCGGAAAATTTTTTGAAACAACTTGAAAGGCTTGGTATTCGCAAAATTGCCACTCTGGATGAATCAACGCATTACATGAATTTACTATGCGGCAAGCAATGAAAAAAATCGCGATTTTATCGCATAAGCCCGCGAGCGGCGGTGGCGGTTCCGCTTATCTCTCAATGGTTAAAGACGCGCTGTCGCAAAATTTTCAAACAGACAACGTGAATCTCTTATCGGGCGGCGAACTGCCTTTGTATCTGAAACTGCCAAAAGCGGCGGCGGGGCTTTGGAAATTCAGCCGCAGCGCGAATTACGACACCGTTATTAGGTCCATGGATTATTGCGTCCTGTTGAACAAAAAACCGATAAAAAACATAGCGATTGTCCATCATATTGATTACTCTTTCACGCCGGCGCTGATAAAATTCATTTCTTTCTTTTCAACTCCGCTGATTTTAAGAAATTTACGGAAAGCCGACGCGATTGTGGTTGTTTCCAAATATTGGGAAAGATATTTAAAAGAAAAAGGATATTCAAACGTATATCTTATTTACAACGGCTTTGATGCGGATAAATTCAATTTTTCAGCCGAAGAAATTGAAAAATTCAGAGAAAGACACGGATTGCTTGGCAAGCCCATCGTATATTTGGGAAATCGCAATAAAGCAAAAGGAGTTGTGGAAAGTTATGCGGCGCTGAAGGACATAGACGCGCATTTGGTAACCTCTGGCTCTCCGCAAGCGGAAATTCCAGCTAAAAATCTGGAGCTTGAATACGAAGATTATCTCAAGCTTTTATCCACTTCATCCGTAGTGATTGCAATGTCGCGATTTAAAGAAGGGTGGTGCCGCACCGCTCACGAAGCGATGCTTTTAAAAACTCCTGTCATCGGCTCGGGCACGGGAGGAATGAAAGAATTGTTGGAAGGAGGAAACCAAGTCATCTGTGAGGATTTTGGCGCCCTGAGAGAAAAAGTTGAAGGATTTCTGAATAATGAAGCGTACAGAAAATCCTTGGGCGAAAAAGGGCATAAGTTCGCTAAACAATTTACAAAAGAGCGTTTTGAGCGGGAATGGCTTAAACTTATACAATGAACTGGTGGGCTGTCGCCTTGCTCATTCTTTTGGTGTTAGCCATAGGCCTGACGCCGCGGATACCGATTGGAACCGTTGATGGGCTAGGACGAATAATTGATATCAGAGGCGAAGATATTCTAATGCTTGTTCTGATACCGGTATGGTTTTTCGCGTTTTTGAGGTCAAGGAAAAAAGACATTCCCCTGCTGGCGCCGATATTATTCTGGCTGGGAATCGGACTTGTCAGCTTGCTGGTCAATTGGCTTTTTCTTGATGGCAACATCGCCAGAGGAATTTTTTATTATGCCAAAGAGCTCCAGTTCTTTTTTGTTTATTTTTTCACTTTCCTCTTTATTTCCGGTCTGGCCGTTTCAAATCTGCTTATGCGCGTCTGGCTTGGGGTGGGTTTGGCAAACATTTCTTGGGTCTTCTATCAGCTCTTTTTTACGGAAAGGGGGTTCGGAGAATACGGCACTGCCGCGCTTAACGAATGGGGTGTTTTTCCGACCGGCTCGTTCTTTTTGATTCTTTTTGTGTTTCTGTTCAACTGGTGGCTGTATTCTTATTGGAAACAAGGCGAGATTAGCGAACAAAAACAATATTTGTATTTAATCGCAATCCTCAGCATCATAATCGGCATACTCGGCGCGCTTTCAAAAACCGCGATTTACGGTTTTTGGTTTGCATTAGCGATAAGTTTGGCGTTATATGTCTGGAATACAAGAACGTTGAAAACGGCCGTTGCCTCTTCCTTGCTTTTCGCGGGCGTTGGCGCGTTCACTTTCGGCGCATATTTTTCTTTAATATTGCCCAATTTTCCGGGAGCAGATCGTATTATTTCAATAAATTCTGCGTCGC
>Ga0209518_1002307_pt1 | contig 18136 bp, 18 predicted proteins | sample RifGroB1_FD_183993 | JGI IMG/M metagenome (GOLD analysis project Ga0209518, IMG submission 183993) | Groundwater microbial communities from Rifle, Colorado, USA - Groundwater B1 (SPAdes) (version 2) | ecosystem: Environmental > Aquatic > Deep subsurface > Groundwater | place: Rifle, Colorado...
CACTATTAATCAACTGTTTTTTGGTAATAATTTCCTGAATTATGTTCATAATCTTGGCAAAAACTAATGGCGTAGCCAGACTGGTCACATTTGATGCAACAAACATCAGTAGATATAGGATTAGATTCTTTCTATTGCCAGCAGAGTACTCCCACAGCTTTTTAGCCATATATATCAATGGGTTGTTTTTCAGCATTTTTCCCTCCTTTTTGAGTTGTTAAAGTACCTTTAAAATCTAAAACCCGCCCTGAGCTTGTCGAAGGGCGGGTTTTAATCTAATTTAAGCCAAAAAAATTAACTAACCTCCCATCGAGCGGGTTTTGAAATATATATTTGTGGGTGTTATTTTGTGTCCACACATAGTTTTTCTACTGTAAACCATCCCGAATTTATTGTCAACTTCATTTAAACCATTCTTTAAAAGTTTTTGGCCAGCCGAGGGTCAAAAGCAATGCCAAAGGAGCGCCCCAGTTTGCCCATCTTTCAACAAAATCCCAGACGGGAAGCCCGACAATCGGGCGAAGAAGCGCCGTCCAAAATCCCCAGAAGGCCATCCACAAAAGCGCGATTCTTACCGGTTTTATTAAAATTAAAACAGCCAAGGCAATATCCATCGCGCCAATTAAAAACAACAAAGATGTCGCCGTATTTGCGTCGGATATCCCGAAGACCGAAAACCAATTTACCCAATCCTTTTTGCCTTGGAGCGCGAAAACGCCGTGGCCTATAAATTCTCCGGCCACCGAAATTCTTAATGTCCAATTTAAAAGTTTTGAATTCATATGTTTTAATTTATATTTTATATTTTAATTATATAACCTATTTCCTGTCATCGACAAAAAATTCATAATACGTAAGAATCATAGCGGCAAGCATTACAAAATAGAATAAAAATTCTTCAAATGGAAATTTGAGTCCGAATAATCCCACCCATCCTATGAATTTAGTATTTTTCGGAAAAAACCAATGGTTGAGTTTTAATCCTGTAAATTCCACTAAAACCGCCAAACTAAAAAAATAAATCGTCGTTTTAAAAAATTTTGATAATAACCCGGGATAAACCAATAAAAATAAAATGAGTTCTATAAATCCAAAAATAAATGCAATCCAAAAATAAGCATACTCTATTTGAATGATGTTTGGATTGATAAACACCACAAAAAGAAACGATAGAGACAGAATAGTAAAGACAATAACAAAATTTTTCAGACGCGGATTGATTTTTTCATTTTTACTTTTATCAAAAAAATGTTCATAAAAAATTACCAAAAAATAAACAAAAAAGAACCCCCAAATAAATTGTTCCGCCGGAGTTGTGCCAAATAACTTCACCGGAAAAACGGTTGACACAACCCAGACGCCATTCACAACCGCTACATAATCTAACATTGGCGTCATTAAAATAGAAAAAATCGCGGCAAAAATGGCGGTTTTTTTAATCGCCGATTTGGTTCTGTAAGATAACCACGCGGAGGGAAGTCCAAAAAATAACATGGTTGAAACCAAAAGGTTGGTCTTAAAAATCAAAGAAACAATAGCGGCCGCTATTGGCAATGTTCCGAGCAATATAATATCCAGCTTTTTTAATCCATTTTCATTCATACCTCAATGCTTCTATGGGACTTTTAAGCGAGGCCTGGCGGGCGGGATAAATCCCGAAAACCAAGCCGACAAGCGTCGAAACGCCAAGGCCTAAGATGACTGCTGAAATCGGAAACACGAACTCCCAACCGAGCCCCAAATATCGGCCGAGAACCAGCGAAACGGAAAAAGAAAACAGGGCGCCCAAGGCGATGCCGATTACGCCGCCCGAAACCGTCAGCACGATTGCCTCAAAAAGAAACTGGAACAAAATGTTTTTTTCCGTCGCTCCGACCGCTTTGCGCAAGCCGATTTCCCGGGTTCTTTCGGTAACCGAAACAAGCATTATGTTCATAATGCCGATGCCGCCGACGAGAAGTGAAATTGCGGCCATCGCCGCCAAAAATAATTTCAGGATATCGGTAATGCTTGAAACCGTTTCCAAAGCTTCGGCCTGGGTTTCCACAAAAAAGTCGTCTTTTTCGGGGTCGGTAATGTTGTGCGAGTTTCTTAGAGTTATTTTAATGTTCTCAACCGTCTGAGCCACATTTTCTTCGGCATCGGCTTCAATGACAATGCGGTGGAAAAATTTGATTCCGAAAATATATTGCTGAGCCGTCGTGTATGGAATAAAAGCGACCTCGTCAAAATTCAAAAATGAGACCTGCCCGGTTTGAGGAAGAACACCGATTATCCTGAAATTTCTTCCTTTTATTTTTGCCCTTTTCCCGATTGCGTCCTCGTCTCCGAATAATTCGTCTTTAACTTTTGAACCAATAATAACGACATCGGCATTGCTTTTAACTTCTTCATCGGTAAAAAGCCGCCCCTCGAACGGATAAATATCATAAATTTCGGCGAAAAAATCGGTAACGCCGAAAATTGTCGGCCGGTAGGTTTCGCTCCCGTAAGCGATCGTCTGGCTGCCAAATACAATGGGCATTATTTTCGCGGCATGGGGAATATTAATTTTTTTTGAAAGCTCTTTAAAATCTTCTTCTTTTAAAGAATCGGTAAATGTGGCGATAATATCTGTCGGCCCTTTCGGCTGGCGGCCGGGCGCGATCGCGATAACTTTCGGGCCGATGCTCTGAATTTGGCTCAAAATAAGATTCTGCGCCCCTTGCCCCAAAGACATCACCAAAATAATGGCGGTGATGCCAATGACGATTCCAAGAAGAGTCAAAACGCTTCTTAAAAGATTTGTTTTGAGACCCGCAAGCGCCGTTTTAAAAATATAGTAGTAAGACATTTATTTGATAAATTTATGATTAGCCGGATGGCGCCTTTGTTTGACGCGTTCATCGTTTTCAATTAACCCGTCTTTTAAGCGGATGATTCTCTGGGCGTATTCGGCGGTATAAGTTTCGTGAGTAATAAGTATTATGGTATTGCCATTTTCGTGAAGTTTTTCTATCGTTTCCATAACTTGCCCGCCGGACTTAGAATCCAGATTTCCCGTCGGTTCATCGGCAAAAATAACTTTAGGATTATTAACGATGGCGCGCGCGATTGCCGCCCGTTGCTGTTCTCCGCCGGAAAGCTGGGACGGTTCGTGATTTAACCGATGGTCCATGCCGACAGTTTTAATGGCGGCAATCGCTTTTTCCTCCCAAAGTTGCGGCTTGACCCCGGAATAAAGCAGGGGCAATTTTACGTTTTCCAAAACATTGGTGCGCCGCAGTAAATTAAATGTCTGGAAAATAAATCCCATCTCTTCATTTCTAAATCTCGCAACTTCTTCTTCGGTATAATCGGCCAGCGCCTTGCCTCCGAAACGGTAATCGCCCGCCGTGTGCTTGTCTAAAAATCCCAAAATATGAAGAAGGGTTGATTTTCCGGAACCGGAAGGACCCATAATAGCAACAAATTCTCCGTCTTCAATATCTAAAGAAACACCGCGCAGCGCCGGAGTTTCCACTTCCCCATCATGGTAAATTTTGGTCAGGTTTTTAACTTCAATAAGAGACATAATCGCCTTCTTTAAGCCCTTCGACAACCTCGATATTGCCATCGGAACCGCGCAAGCCGGTGATAATCTTAACTTCTTTTGTACTTCCATTATCAATTATATTCACGAATTTTTCTCCGTCTCTGGAACTCACAAGCCGCTGGGGAACAATTAAAACACCCGATTTTTCATTTTTCAATATATCAATGTTCGCCGTCATTCCCGATTTTACCCGGCCGTCGCTTTTAACAAAACGAAGGGTGGTTTTATACGTCGCAACGCCTTCTATGATTTTTTCGGCCGGATCAATCGCGAAAACCTTGGCCGCAAAATTTTCATCGCTTCCATAAGCGTCAAGCGTAATATTGGCCGTGTTGCCGATTTTTATTCCGGCAATATCCACTTCCGGAATGTTGGCCTCAATTTCATATTGCGCCGAAATTATAGACAATAAAACGGCATTAGCCGCCGCGATCTCTCCGATTTTGGCATCTTGCTTGGTTATAACTCCATTTATCGGGGAATATAAAATCGTCTTTGAAATTTGCGATTCAATATTTGAAACGCCGGCCTGATAAGATTTGACCGCCGCTCCTTCCGAAGCAATGGTTGCCTTTTGGGAATCAACGTCTTGTTTTTGATCGGAAATATTGGTTGCCACGGTATTAACATTGGTTCGGCCAGTGGTGATACTGGCTTTGTAAGAATCAAGAGTTGATTGAGAAAGCCCGGTAGCTTTTTCAAGAGCATCGGACAGATTTGTCAGAAATGAACTTATGGCAGAAAGCCGCGCCTTGGACTTTGCAAGCGCCGTAAAAAGATTTTCGTTTGAAGACGCGGAATTTAATTCGGCCAATTCTTGGCGCCAGGCGCTTAGCTCCGCTCTTGACACCAGCCGGCTATTTTGAGAATCGGTAACGGCCTGCGAGTTGGTGCTTGAAAAATTCACTTTGGGCGTATCCGATTCGGCATCGGTAAACATTGAACCGGCCTGATTTCTTACGGCATCATCGGCTTTAATGTAAGCGTCGTTTAAAATATCGGGAATGGCCAGATAATAATTATTTAAAACGATTTCTGATTTTTTTAAATTTGCTTTTTGGGTTTCTAAATCGGCTTCGGCTTTTTCAAGCTGGGCGGAAAGTTCCGAATTGTCTTGTTTAACCAAAACGTCTCCCGCGCTGACATAATTTCCCACATTGGTAAAAACAGAAACTACGCGCCCGCTTTTTTCAAAAGCCAAATCAACGCTTTTAAACGGCTCAACGCGCCCGGTAACGCTGACCTCCTCTAAAACGTCGCCCTTTTTAACGACAAAAAAATTCAGTTCTTTTTCTTTATTGCGGAAAAAATAAAAATATCCGCTTAAAACAGCGATTAAAACAATAATGGCAATAATAAAAATCGGCTTTTTCACAACCTTAATTATACGCCTTTTTAAAAGATAATAAAATGTCCCCGCGGCCTGCGGGGGCATTTTTAAACAGAACATCTTACAATGTTTTACATTGAACCGCCGCACATTTTACAATCTTTTTTATGAAATACGACAAGGTAAACGGCTGATAAACCAACAAGCACGTAAATCGCGCGCGCCAAAGAAGCGCCCAAAAAGTCGCCGACGCCGCCCCCTCCTAAAAGACCGATCCAAAGCCAATTTAAACCCCCGATGATTACCAAAATAAAGGCAATGACATGTAATATCTTCATAATATGAATTTATCTTTAATTTTTATAATTTTCTTGCCCCGCAGTGAGCTTTGCTCTACTGCCGGGGTCGACCTTTTAGAGTCCTGTCTTTATTATAACAGCAACTCAACCGCCGTGATAATAAGTTATCCTCAGGCCGTTATTATAATAATTTTTGATAAACCGGCAGTTTAACGATAAAATCACTGCCCTTGCCAGGTTCGCTTTTAACCGAGATGCTGCCGCCGTGTAATTTCGCGATTTGCCGGCAAATCGCCAGGCCCAGGCCGGTGCTGTCAATGTTTGACTTGTTTACAGACGACTTATAAAATCTTTCAAAAATACGGGGCAGATCTTCTTTGGCTATGCCCCGCCCCGTATCACTGATCTTTATGGTCGCATATGAATTTTCTTTAACTAAAATTATCTCAATTTTTCCGCCGGCGTCGGTATATTTTAAAGCGTTGCTAATGAGATTTAAAAACAATTCCCTTAACATTTCGCGGTCGCCCAAAACAACGGCGTTGCCGATTTTTTTTAAATGAAAAGTTATTTTTTTATTTTCGGCTAAAATTTGGCAATCATCGTATAATTCATCGAGTAAATTATTTAATCGGACCGGTTTTCCGGCCAATTTGTTTTGATTAAAATCAATGCGCGCCAAAGATAAAAGATTGCTGACCAGAAGCGACATTTTATCAAGCGTTTTATCTATAACGCCTAAAGTTTTTAAGCCGGAAGATTTTTTAAAATTTTCTTTTTTAGACAACAGCTCAAGATTCCCCTTGGCAATGGATATGGGAGTCTGCAGTTCGTGAGAAATGTCAAATAAAAATTTTGATTGAGAATCATATAATTGTTTTAATTCGGACGTTCTTTTTTCAACTTTTTTTTCAAGCTCGCCGCTGTAATCTTTAATCTTTTTATAGAGTCCGATATTTTCCAGGGCCGTGCCGGCCTGATGAGAAAAAACATTAAGAAGCTCGATATCTTTATCGCTGAAGGACTCTTCGGATAATTTGGGCCCCAATATAAAAACGGCTCTCAGCCTGCTTTTGCTAAAAATCGGAAGGGCGGCTCCGGCGTCAAGTTTTTTTAATAAATTTTTAATTTCGAAATCTGCGTCCTGATATTTTAATTCCTCATAAATAATCGGTTCGCGCGAAAGAGTAAAAAAATTTTTTAAATTTTTAAAATCCGAAGCGTCAATATTTTTCAGGCTAAAATTGGTATTTTTTAAGGACTGAAGCAAGCCGGAAGAATTAATTGATAAAAACAGGAATTTATTTATTTTTAAATTATATCCAAATATTTTTTCAAGGGAATAAAACAATTTTTTAAAATCAAGAGTTGAAGCCAGCGCCCGGCTTAAGGCCTTGGCAACGTCATAGTAATTATACGAACCCCTGAAGAAAAAATGGTTGGTGGTTTTATTGAACCACTCTTTAAAATAGGGAAAGCCGATCACCACGGCGAAAGCGGCAAAAATGGCGCTTAAAAGAGGCACCGTTTCAAAGGTTTTTCTAAAAACCTCTTCAATGGTAAATATTGACAGGAAATAAACAACCGCGGCCGCGCTAACGGTTCCCAAATAAAGAAGCCCCCGCTGAATAATAACTTCAATATCCATAAAACGATGACGAACAATGGCATGGGCCGTAAAACCTATAAAAATAACTGGGGAAGCCGCTCCTAAAATATTCAATTTAAAAATACCCAGCGCCGGCAGCAGAATATCGGCGATAAAAACAATAAAAAAAGAAGCGCCGAGGCCTAAAAACAGATATTTCAGCTGCTCTTTCATTATTCCCTTGGCCAATTTGAATTTTTTTATGATTAAAAATAAACTGGCCGCAATATATCCGGAAGCGGTTATAACGAAAAAAATAAAAGCCGGTCCATTAACCGGCTCCAAAGAACCATCGGGGTGAAAAATAACTTTTTCCACAAGAAGATTAAACGGCAGGGTAACGGCCAAAAGCAGGGCCATCGGCGCCAAATACAAATAGTACCTTTTTGGAAGCGTTCCGGAATGCTGAGGAAAGGTTTTGGCAAAAAGCAGTAATCCGCCAAAATGAAAAATGGAAATAAAAAATATAAAATCAACCAGAATCGGAGTTTTCATTATCTGCATTAAAACTAAACTTATGTTCCACAGAGAAAAACCGGCGCCCATCAGTAAAAAGGACTGGCGCACGGCATCTCTTTTGCCTCTATAAACAAACAAGGTAATGCCGAAGGTTAACAGGCCGGCAATCAGAAGAAAAAATTGGTTGATTGATAGCATTATTAAAAATTAATCCTTATTATTATTCCTTGTTCTTTAAGTTTTAGAACCGCCTGTCGGGAAATGTTATAAAGCTCTTTAAGATAAGTCCGAAAAAGTTTTGGCCGGGGCCAATTTAAATAATATTTTTTAAGAAAATCGGGAATATCCTTTTTTACCGTTGCCGAAAGAGCTGTGAGTTTTGAGCCGAACAATTCAAGATGTTGAAGTTGTTTTTCTTTAAGAGATAAAACGGCAAAAACTTTATTATGACCAAAGGCATAACGAGTAATTCCTAAATGCGATGCCAGGCCGGCGTTTGGATAACAAGAAGCCCATCTGGTTAATTCCACGATATCCGGTTTAAAAACACCCCTAAACCATTCATCGTCTATATCAAAATATCGTTCTAAGGGAATTCCCTCATTACAGCTAAATTCTAAACCGGAAGTGCCGACAATAACTCCGTTCCTTAGAACAATAACATGATGCCCCGCCGGCGAAGGACGAACCCCAAATTCATTCAGATACTTTTTAGCAATTAATTTTTCAATTTCCCGCCATTCATTATCGGTTTCGCAAATCTTAACTTCCAAGATATCGGTCATTTTCCCGCCCGATTTTGATTTTCCGGAACAATAACGGCTTTCATATGGCCGGCGTCAAAACTGAGATATCCCGGCGTTTTCGGAATATTTACCGTGTTGCGTTTACCCGGCGAAATTTTTTCTCCAAGCAAATAAAGAAGAATGTGGTTGGCGAGAAAACCGCCGGCCATAATCGGATTGGTGGAGATAATAGAAGCCCGTCCCTCTTCAAAAAGCCGCTTTTCCAAGGCCTTTACGGTGCCGTGCCCGACATCAATAAAATATTCCGGAAGCTCTGGCGCAAAAGTTCCGTTAACCGCTTTTAAAATCCGCCACCTCTCTTCGGGACTGGCCTTTTTATTTTGAAGCTTCTTTTGCAAGATTTTAGCTTCCTTATAAGTTAAGCCCAAAGAGTCTTCAACCCGCATACTATCATGAGTGAATTTAAAAAGAAAAGTCCGGTGTCCGACGGTATCGGCGCACAAAATTGTAATTTTTTTGTTCCGGGCGGCTTGGTGAAAAAGAATGCGGGCGGCAACCGCCCAAAATTCAATCTCGTCGCAGACCACGTCGCAGCCGTTTAAAAAACCTGAAACGCTTTCTTCGCAGATACCGCCGGGATATACGAGAAGCGTCGTGTCATCGGTAGTTTCCCTGATTTTTTTGGCTGTTTCAATAGCCTTGCTTTTTCCAACGGTTATCCGTGTTGCGGCAAACTGGCGATTAATGTTTGAAACATCAAACGACTCGCAGTCGGCAATCCTGACCTCGCCTATTCCCAGACGAACAAAAATTTGACCGAGCAATCCGCCCATGCCACCGCAGCCGGCAATGCCAATGGTTATTTTCCTAAGCGCTTCCTGCTCTTCTTTGGTAATCCAGCCGATATTTCTATCCACGCGCTCCCGGTAATAATTTTCATCCGGGTTTTTCGGCAGCAAACGATAAGCGGCGTTTAAATCCGGATTGTCCGGCAAATCAAAGCATTCAATCAGCCGGGTCGCCTTCTTCATTTCATCGCTCCTTTTTTTAAATTTTTAAAGAACTAAAAACCAGCGGCCGCTGGTTTTTAGTTTATTAAAATTACGATTAAATATTCTTAAAGAGAAACTTAAACTTTCATAATAAAAAAATTAAATTTTATTAAAACTATTCCATCTTATAGCCATAACCATGAACGGTGTGTAAAAGTTTTCTTCCGTGATTTTTATCAATTTTTTCTCTCAGAAATCTGACGTGAACGTCGACGGTATTGGTGAAAGGATCAATATTCATATCCCAGACATGCTCTAAAATCATGGTTCGGGTTAGCATGGTTCCGACGTTTCTCATAAAATATTCCAGCAAAGAAAATTCTTTTTTATTTAATTTTATCGGTTTATCGGCGCGAACAACAGTGTGAGACAGAACATCCATTTCCAGATCGGCCAATTTTAACTTAGGCCCGATAACTTTTTTTTCCCGCCGGAGTAGGGCCCTGGTTCTGGCTAAAAGTTCTTCAAAAGAAAATGGCTTGGTTAAATAATCATCGGCTCCGATATTTAAGGCGCCCACCTTTGTGGGCATGTCATCTTTGACGCTTAATATAATAATAGGAAAAGTTTTCCCGGATCGGCGCAGTTGCCGGCAAACTTCCAAGCCGTCCTTTTTCGGCAATTTAATATCCAATACCGCCAAATCATAATCGTTAATATGGGAGCACTTTAAGCCTTCTTCGCCGTCAAACGCGCAGTCAACCGCAAAATTTTCGGCAGTTAAGCCTTTTTTTATAAAGCTGGCAATTTCTTCTTCGTCTTCAATAACCAAAATTCTCATAATTTATTTATTTTTTCAACCGCAAAGAATTTAAAACCACCGACACGGAGCTGAAAGCCATGGCGCCGCCGGCCAAGATCGGATTTAAAAGAATCCCCCAAACGGGCCATAAGACCCCGGCCGCCACCGGAATTAAAACAATATTGTAAATATAAGCCCAAAAAAGATTTTGCTTGATATTTCTTAAGGTTTGCCGGCTTAATTTTATCGCTTCATAAATTCCCATCGGGTCTCCGGAAATCAAAGTGATGTCGCCAGATTCAATGGCAATATCGGTGCCGGTGCCGATGGCAATGCCGACATCGGCTTCGGTTAAAGCCGGCGCGTCATTGATGCCATCGCCGACCATTGCAACTTTTCTTGCCCCAAGTCCTGTCGAGGGGTCGCCGCGTTGGAGCTCTTTTATTTTTTCCGATTTTTCCTGAGGCAAAACTTTAGCCATAATATTTTTTATTCCGATTTTTTCGCCCATGGCTTTGGCCGTCCGTTCATTGTCGCCGGTAATCATCCAAACCTCCAAACCGAGATTTTTTATCAACTTAATTGATTCGGCAGTGGTTTCTTTGAGAGTATCAGCAACGGCAACGGCTCCCAGCAGCTTATCAGACGCTAAAATCATCGCGGTTTTGCCGGTTTCTTCAAGTTTTTCAAGCTGTTTTTCGTGGAGAGCGGTAATTTCTATATTTTTTTCTTCCATCAGCGCCCGGTTGCCAAAAAATAATTTTTGCAGTTTGCCGTTTATATTTACATCGCCTTCCAGCCCCTTGCCGGGAGTGGCTTTAAAATTATTTATCGGAAAAAGCTCAATTCTTTCGCTTTCGGCCTTTTCTCTTATAGCTTTATCAAGCGGATGGGAAGATGATTTCCCCAAACTTGCCGCGAATGCCACAATAGCCTTGGCAATGGGATGCTCGGAAAATTTTTCAAGCGACGCGGCGTATTTTAAAACCTCGTTTTCTTTGGTCTCTTCAACCCGTTCAACTTTCTTCAGGGTTGATCCTGAGTTTATCGAAGGATCAAAAGCAATGACATCAGTTACAGCGGGTTCGCCTTTGGTTAAGGTGCCGGTCTTGTCCAGCACCACGACATTAATTTTACCCGCCAGTTCCAGGGCCTCGGCGTCTCTGATAATAATTCCTTTTTCCGCGGCCTTGCCAGTGCCGACCATGATGGCGGTCGGCGTAGCAAGCCCCAAAGCGCAGGGGCAGGCAATCACCAAAACCGCCACGGCATTTATCAAAGCGAAACCCAAAGACGGCGCCGGGCCCCAAATAAACCAGATAATGAATGAAGTGATGGAAATCAGTAAAACAACCGGCACAAAATAACCGGTTATCTGATCGGCTAATTTTTGAATCGGCGCTTTAGATGCCTGCGCTTCTTCAACCATTTTGATTATTTGAGAAAGAAATGTTTCTTTGCCGACTTTAGTCGCCTTAAACTTAAAAGCGCCGGTTTTATTGATAGTGGCGCCAATGACTTTGTCGCCAACTTTTTTATCAACCGGCATTGATTCGCCGGTAACCATTGATTCGTCAATTGCCGAGTTTCCTTCAATTATTACGCCGTCAACCGGGATTTTTTCTCCCGGTTTAACCAAAATAATATCTCCGACTTTAACATCTTCAATCGGCATTTCCATTTCATTACCGTCTTCGTGCCCGCCTGCCGGCGAGGCAAGAATAATATGAGCGGTTTTTGCTTGAAGCTTTAAAAGCTTTTTAATCGCTTCCGAAGCCGAACCTTTGGCTTTAGCTTCCAAATATTTTCCTAAAATGACCAGCGTAGTAACCACCGCCGCCACGTCAAAATAAACTTCAAATCCGCTTCTGCCGGCAAGTTCTAAAAATACAACGGAAGAACTGTAAAAAAACGCGGCGCCGGTGCCCATTGCCACCAGCGTGTCCATATTGGCGGTGAAATTCTTCAGGCCAAACCAGGCGCCGCGCCAAAATTGCCAGCCGACCCAAAACAAAACCGGAGCGGTAAGAATAAATAATAGTAAAAACCTCGGCGACGTTCTAATAATTTTTCCCACTATCGGAACAAATTCCGGAAAACTTAAAATCATCACTAGAACCGATAAAATAGCGCCTATAATAAATTTCTTTTTTAAAAGCGCGATTTCCGATTCTTTTAGCATTTTATGATGGTCGTGTTCCGCTTCACTGCCGGGTTTTGTTTCCATTGCTATATGTCCGCCATGAACACTTTTGGCTGATACATTGTCTGCTTGAATCATCAATTTATAACCGGTTCCGGCAACGGCGTTTTTTAAAATTTCCGGCGTTGCCGGTTCTTCGTACTCCACCATTGCCTTTTCCGACATCAAATTAACCGAGGCGTTTTTAACGCCCGACACTTCTTTTAGCGTCCGTTCAATCGTAAGCGCGCAAGCCGCGCAATGCATCCCTTGAATTACAAATTGTTCTTTTTTCATTATACCGATTATATTAGGCGGTTTTCATAAACCGATTGTGAAGCCAGGCAAAAACATACGCGGTAATGTAGGTAAGAACAATTACCTCAACAAATCCGTATATTGCTTCCGGCCAGCCGACTAACCCCGCTTCCAGATTCACGAGATGAACCATATAGCTGAAAAGTTTCATCGCCAAATCCGGCGCCAAAGCGACAAGAGTGGCACAAATAACATACCAAACTCCCATTACCGCGCTGGCCGCCAGCGAAAATTTATTTTTATCAAGTTCCATATTTATATTTTAATTTAATTTTTAATAATCCGACCTTTATATTATATAACACATCCTTGACCTTGATTGTTAACAGGGAGCACGACTTGGCTTAAAATATTTTGATAACCGGAAGCGCTAGAATAATTTGACCCCAAAATTTCTTTTGGATCGGCGTCTTCCCAATTAATATTTTTCTTTTCCTTCAAATATTTGGCGATTATTAAATAAGTGTCGGGAAACCAATATGAATTTACGGCAAGCGCGGTTTTATACATATCGCTTTCAGAAACGCCTTGTGAAGCCATAAGTTCTAAAAGCCCCAGCATCGCCATCCCGTGATTGCAATCGGGAAAATAGGTTGGATTATCACAGCAGGGGCGATATATATTTTTTGATACCTCTTCAACTAGTTTTTGCTGTTCGGGTGTCAGTTTAATAAATTCGTGACGAGAATAATGATTTATTGTATTCCCTTTCGCAATTGTCCAGCCGCCGGTTGAGGCAAACCCTCCGGCTCCACCATAACGGGAATCCATCATCGGTCCTTTTTCTAAAATTTCATTTTTATTGCCGAGCCCCAGCGCCCATAGCAGATTTAAAATAAAACCGGCATTTTCTTGGGTGATTTTTAATTTTCCGGTCTCCTCTTCCAAAAGTTGTTTTTTCTCACTTGTTAACCCGCCTCTCTGCGCGTAAATCGCTTCAAGTTTGGCGCGATCAATGACGCCGGCGTTTATCATCCGCGCCCCAAGATTGCCCCAAACGATAGGTAATTCAATAGAAGATACCTGTATTGCCCGATCCGGCTCTGAAATTTTGGTTTCTGCCGGGTTAAACCACGCGTAAACGACAATAATTGCCGAAAGCGCAACAGCTGTTGGTATTAAGTAATTTTTACTTTCATTCATTTTATTTTCCGCCAGGGGCGGATCCGCCTTCGGCGGAAATCCCTAAAAGTTCCACTTCGAAAATCAAAGTGGCGTTTGGCGGGATTGCGCCGCCGGCGCCGCGAGAGCCGTATGCCAAGTCAGATGGAATTGTAAGTTTTCTTTTTTCGCCGACTTTCATTCCCTTTACTCCGATATCCCATCCTTTTATCACTTGTCCGGCTCCCAAAGTAAATTCGAAAGGAATCCCGCGGTCAACGCTGGAATCAAATTTTGTTCCATTTACAAGCATGCCTGTGTAATGGACATAAACAGTGTCGCCGTTTTTGACTTCTGTTCCGGTTCCTTCTTTCAATATTTCTATTTTTACCCCTCCATCCACACTGATTTGCGGCGTTTTCCGGTATTTTAAAAACAGGAGCCCGCCAATGGCAATAATTATTAAACTTATAATTATAATCATATTTTTCATATATAAATATGTTAGCAAAAATTTTAAAAAAAACAAAACCCTTATAATATAGTCATTATAAAAAATCAAATACCTTAATTCCTGCGGCCGCAAGAATTAAAGTATGCAAGATAAAATGTAAAAACAAATTATTTTTCGATTTCTATAACTTTCTGCCTTGAGGCAAAGCCGGAAATGAGCCGGACTTTAGAAAGCGAAACGCCGAAATGCTTTGCCAGTGCTTCAATAATCGCCGCGTTAGCACGCCCTTTAACCGGCGGCTCTTTGACGCAAATTTCAAAATTAGTTTCGCTTAATTTTTTTATGCTTTCGTTTTTTGAATTAGGTTTAGCTTTTACAAAAATTTTCATGAATTAAAATTGGGATTTATTTTAAAAAATGACCAATTAATTCCTTCCACGATTTTACGCGAGTACAGCCTTTGGTGTTTTCAAAAGCGCCGAGATTATCAAAAAGAAATTTATTTTTAACGTCAACCATTTTTTCTAATATACCCGTCACATCGTCCGCGTAATGCGTCACCCCCATTTCGCGCGCTTTTATATTTTTATCTTCCGGCTTAATAACAAAAAAGGCATTTTTTTCATTAAAAAACTTTGGCCATAAGCCGTGATGTTTAAGTGACGAAATCGCAATATTAGAATCGCGCCTTCTTGATATGAGCACGAACGGCAAATTATTTTTTTTCAAACTTACCAATGCTAGTTTAACACCGGGCATAAGCGGAGCGGAATTAAAAAACTTTGGATCAGAAAAAGCCATTATTTGGAGTTTATCAAAAACTTGTTCACCGACAATTGTTTCCATAATTTCAGACGGAGTTTCTTCCGGCTTGAGCTTGAATCCGAATTTTCTGGCTAGTTTTATTTTGAGCGGCGCATGGTTAAGAATTACGCCATCCAAATCAAGTCCGATAAATTTTTTATCCCCATTTTTCATTGCTTTATTTGGGATTATAGATTATTTTCATAATAATAGAAAGTTCGTACATTAAAAACTTTTGGAGAACAACTAATGGCAAACGAAAACGTTTTTGAACTCCAAGCGCAAAAAATTTTAAAACACCTAAAAAGCGATTTCCGTTATGATGAAAGTTTTCTCCCTAGGCCATTTTTTATTGAGCTCACCGGCTCGCCATCCAGCGGAAAAACAACGACTATTAAAGAACTGGATAACTTTTTTCGACGGCAAGGATTCCGTGTGTGGCGACCACAAGAAGGAGCAGAAGTTATCCGCCATATAGAACGGACAACCCCTCTATATAATATAAGAACTGGATTATATGCTTTAACCCTACTTATTGATCACAGCGCGGGGCATCTTTATGATATTGTAATTTTTGACCGTTGTATTTTTGATACCTACTGTTGGATGGAGTACTGGCACGGAAAAGGGAAATTAAGTTGGGTAGAAAAGAAGCTTATTCAAAGTTTCTTTTTACTGCATTTCTGGGTAGATAAGATTGATGCTTCATACTTCATGACTTGTGATGCCAAAGAAGCAATGCGACGCGAATTAAGAATCGCCTTAAGCCAGAAACTCGGCGAAACCACTAACCCCAAAACAGTTGAAACATTGGTAGCCCGCTATCGTTCGGCTTACCAAATTCTATCGCCTCATCATAAACAACTGCACTTGATTGATACAACCAACGTAAACGAACAGAATATGATTGAAGTTATCGCAACTAAAACCCTTGAAATCCTTGAGCAGAAAACCAGAGAAAGAGGAAGCGATGGATAATAGAAATGCCCCTCTGCGTTCTTTACTAAGCAAACCAATAATTCTGGAACACATCAAAGAAGGAAATATTTTTATTGATCCATTTAATGCCAACGACTTGCGAACCACCAGTTATGACGTTAGATTAGGAGAAAATTATTTCCAGGAACAACCGTTCCGGGCATTACATCGGCGGGTTTTAAATCCATTTGATAAAGAACATATCGAAAGATATTGGGGTAATCCGCAAAAAGCGACCGTGACGGCAGATTGGATAGCAGAAAACGGACCGCTAAAAAATATCAAACCGGAAGATAGGGTTATCATTTTAGGCCCGGGCGAATGTATTCTGGCTCACACACAAGAATTTATAGGCGGCAGAAATTGCGTAACAACGGAAATGAGAGCCAGAAGTTCTATGGGAAGAATTGGCATTACTGTGTGCAAGTGCGCCGGCTGGGGCGACGTTGGCTTTTGCAATAGGTGGACCATGGAAATGAGCAACCACCTGAAAGATACGTCTATAGTTTTAGTAGTGGGAATGAGGGTTGCCCAGATTGCTTTTTACCAGATTGATCCGCTGCGAGAAAGTTATTCCCAGACCGGCGGCCAATACCAAACAACTGATGATACGGAAAAAATGATTAGGAGCTGGTCGCCGTATTCAATGCTTCCGAAATTTAACAGAGACAGTTATTAAAAATATCTCTGTAGAAAAAAATCAAATAGCGGCCCCACTTAAGGCCGCTCTTTAATTCATGGAAAATAACGAAAAACAATGTAGGCACTGAAAACACCGATTATTGCCCCCCCTAAAATATCTGTCGGGTAGTGAACACCGGCAACGATGCGACTTACGGAGATTAGAGTTGCCGCTACAAAAAACCAAGCGCCCCATTTTTTATTATAAAAATAAATTGCCATTGCCAAAGCGAAGAAAAATGCCGCGTGGCCCGATGGAAAAGAGCAATTAGCGTTTTCGGCAAGGCGATTCACGATGTAAACCATAAACGGCCGCGGTCGGCAGTAAAAAAAACGAATGATTTCGATGATGACGAAACGCGATAAAACAACCGAAATAATTGCCGTCCAAAACATTTTCCGAGGCATCTCCCGCCCGCTTCGCCGGAGCTTCAGCGAGGCGAGCAGGGAGAAAAAAAGAAGCAAAAGAAAAGCCGCCACGACAAGATATTTAAAATAATCCGCGAGGAAAACAACGGCGGCGTCAAAGACCGGCCATTGGCCCGCCAAATTATTAAAAAAATAAAAAATTTTAAGCTCCATCGCTTCTATATATTACTTTATAAATTACTCCGGCTTTGTCATCTGTAATATACATTGCGCCGCCCGGCTGGATTAGAATGTCAACGGGGCGGCCGAGCGCTTCGTCTTTGGCAATCCAGCCGGTAATAAAGTCCTCCATCCCGAGATAATTCCCCTTGGTGTCCAGTTTTATCCTCACAATTTTATAGCCGGTCGGTTCGCTTCGGTTCCACGAGCCGTGATACGCGACAATCAGATTATACCAATAATCCTGCGGCCAACCCCCTTCCGGCACAAACGCCAGCCCCAGAGGCGCCGAATGCGCTTGAAGATTTATATAGCTCTGCTCCGGTTCTTTAGCGAATTGCGGGCGGCTGCGCGGACTGAACTCATAATCTTCAATATTTTTGCCGTAAAACCATGGCCAGCCATACCAACCCCTTTTTTCAATAATATTAAGTTCATCCGGCGGCAAGTCATCGCCGAGATTATCCCTGCCCATTTCCGTCGCCCACATTTTCCCGTCTATATAACTCCATGTGAAAAAAACCGAATTTCTTAAACCGCTGGCAAATTCCTTAAAATCGCTTCCGTCTTTTTTCATAGAAAATATTTTGGCGCGGCGATTGTCGGTTTCATTGCAAACATTGCAAGACGAACCAATGGAAACATAAAGAAGGTCGTCCGGGCCGAAACCGAGCGTGCGGGTAAAATGCCCTCCGCCGGAGGGCAGGTCGGCGATTTTATGCGGTTTGTCTTCGGTGTAAAGCCGGACTTTGGATATTTTATCCTCCTCGGCAAAATAAAGAACAAGTGAATCCTGCGGGTCAAACGTCAGGCCATGCGGTTTTTTCAAGTTTTTGAAAATTTCGGATTTGCTTTTTACCATCCCGCTTTCAATTTCCAACATGGTAATTTTACCTTCGCCCGTCTGGCTGACCCAGATGTTTCCCATCCCGTCCGTTGCCATAACCCGCGCGCCAGGCAGGCCTTTGGCAAAAATTGAAATAGAAAATCCTTCCGGCAATTTCAGCGAAAACGGCGTTTGGTTTTTTTCAACAATTTCGGCTATATCCTCCGGCGGCGGACTTACGGACGGCCAAATCCCCTTCAGATTTTTGTAATAAAAAAATGCCGCAACGGCAGCGGCTGCCATCAAAACCGCAATTAAAATAATCGCCTTTTTCATCAAAATTATTTTATCACA